>FUFK010019559.1_pt1 | contig 16515 bp, 7 predicted proteins | sample 1021851 | NCBI WGS metagenome assembly FUFK01 (sample SAMEA51879418, study PRJEB19060) | metagenome | reverse complement strand
CTAAATATCTGGTATGGCAGAGGACCAGAAAATTGATTGTTAGATAGCCAAATTTCTTCCATATTTTTCAGTCTGTGTATATCTCCCGGTATGACACCTGTTAGCTGATTATCGCTCAGATTAATCACTCTTAAATAACTCATTTCCCAAAGTTGATCGGGAAGGCCTCCAGTGATAAAATTATTTTGTAGTCTCAATACCTCAAGATTCAATAATTTAAATATCTCCTTTGGAAAATCACCAAACAATGATGACGATGATAGATCGAACTCTTTTGTTTCCAATAATGAATAATCCTTCCCCATTATGTTAACAAAATAATCTCCTAGCAATATGTTAGAATATGATTCAAGACCCCAATGATCTACAACTCCAATTTGGTAGTAGAATGCCGAATCCATGGGGAGAAAAAATGTTGTATCATCTTTTTCATAAACTTTTTGAGCAATTTTATTATTGTCCATATCGGGGTTTTTTGATTGATAGATTGTATAATGGTTGAAGTCAATATCCAGATTTTTTTCCCAACGGATGCGAATTGCTTTACTGTATTCGATAGGAAAAATTTTTGTGGGTGCAGGTACTCTAATCTCAAGCTCATGCGTTCCCCTATCGCCTATAGCTACCAAGTCCGCTTTACTTTTGACATTTACCCAGAACCAATTCTCAATTCGAGGATTAAAAGAATGTAGGTGAAAGACCGTGTCAGCTATATTTTGAACTATTTCAATTGTATCTATACTACCGTCTTTTAGCTTCTGAAAAAGCACATACTCCTTAAAATCGGAGGCTTTTGATTGGCTCCAAAGAATAACCATTTTATCCTTATCATACTTTACCGAAATGATTGGTACCTTGTCTGGGGGAGAAGGAGGAATGACCGACGGAGATTTAGTTTCTTGAATTGTAACTTTAGGAGGAGAGGGTTCGGGAACTGGTGGGCTACTGCAGCTCCAAAAAAGACAGATTGGCAGCAAATAATAGTAGATATAAAAAAAATGGTTCATTTTGTTTCGCAATTTCTATGGCTGGATATCTATCTTATCCATTTTTTTTTCGATTTCGTCAATCTTGAAATGCATTTTTTTGAGTTGTCTAAGTTGCAAGAGATTTAAGATTAGGAGTATGATAATTGCGGTTCGTTGACTATCAACAATNCTTCTTANTTTAATCATAANATTTCCTCGTATNATNANNANAAATATATGGACTATAATCCAATCAAAAAACCCCGCTTATAATGCGGGGTTTTTGGGCAAAAAGATGTAAGTGATAAGTTATTTTAGTAGCAGCATTTTCTTAACAGAGGTAAAATTATCAGTTTCAACCATGTATAGGTACATCCCAGCTGATACAGTTTCCCCGGATTGGTTTGTTGCGTCCCAGAAAAAATGCTTTCTTCCAGGCCCTTGCATTCCAAGATTTATAGTTTTTACAATTTTACCGCTAATATCGAAGATTCGAAATGTGACATTTGTATTTTCAGGAACATCACACTGTATTTTCGTAAACGGATTAAATGGGTTCGGATAGTTCTGATACAAAGCATATTGCTCTGGCAATGGATCAACATCGACTCCTAGAACAGCAGCATCAACTATCTCAGAATATTCGCTATAATTGCCGGAATTATCTACAGCTAAGACTCTATAGTAATTCGTTGTATTGTACTCAAATTCAAAATCAATATACACCGTATCTAGCAGCAAATGCTCAGTAAAATCTGAGAACTGATAGGTGAGTGACTTATGCAATAAATAGTATTGAAAGTCGTCAGCTGAACTTGGATCCCACGAGATGCTGATACCATCCTCCAACACGATTGCTGATAGATTAATTGGTGCATCAGGCGAGAGATTATCAACAGAATAGCCAGCTACCACCTCCGAATGGTATGATCCAGAATTCATTGATGCTACGACTTTGAAAGATGTAATCCCATTACCAGATACCGTGGAGTCTGTTGCAGTTGATACATCGTAGGTATATGATTGGCTTCCGTTTGCAACACCAGTGAGAATATTTACCCATGTGTGCTCGGCCTCTATGGTGTCTGATCTAAAAATAGTGTAAAACTGTCCGGTTACATCGATTTGATCAAAAAATGAACCCTCAAAATCAAGATACACCTTTCCACCCTCATCATGAGGCACATCAGAGACAGATGTAATTTTTGGTTCAAAGAAGCGTGCCTCAAGCTCAAAGGTATCCCTGACTTCAACCTGACCATCGCTTAGAAGAAGTGGAATAGCATAATAGCCCTCCTCAGGTGCATTTCCCAATAACCTATATGGTTGGCTATCTATAGCTATCCAATCAGGGTATTCTAAAAGATTATCGAAGGTTATTTCTAGGTCATCTAGGTCGACATCAGTTGCATGCAAAATAAAATCAAAGTCAACTCCAACACCAACTAAACTGTAAAGATCAGCAAACTCTGGTGGATCGTTTACAGGAAGTATGGTTACAGAAAATTCCTCGATGTCCACCGCCCTTCCCATGTTATCATTTGCATAGACTGTAACAATGGCAGAACCACTCCAATTAAAAGAAGGGTTTATATAGATAACTTCATCTATGACGTCTATTATAACTTCCTGCTCTGATGAAGTCGCTGATAATGTAATCTCATCGTTGTCTACGTCTGATACTATAACTTCGACTTCAGATTCGGTATCTTCCTCGATTGTTATATCCTCAATTTCCTGTATGACGGGTTGGTCATTGACAGGAATTATATTTATCCTTACATAACCAGTATCAGAAAGACCATCATATTCTCCATCCGTTGTGCCATCATCCATCAACATGTAGCTCATACTATCCGGCCCGAAATAGTCTGTATTGGGAGCATATGCAAGCATACCTGTATTACGTTCAATGGAAAATGAGCCGTGAGTGAAAGGTTCGATTGCAGTAAAGGTAAGTCCCTGGTCATCCTGCTCCCCATTGAGGAGATCGCCATCATGCGCGTCCAAGTATATTTCTAGGAAGTTGTCTTCGTCAATGTTATGAACTTCACTTGCCGCATACGGTTTATCATTTACGGGAACCACAGATAGCTCAAAATCAGTTGTAGCCGAGAGATTATTATCTAAGGTTAGTTGCACCTCGATATCAACGCTTCCTGTCCAATTTGGTGCAGGTACAAGCGTTAAGGTATCCTCTTCAACTAATGCAGAAACCTGCTCACTACTACTTGATGCATAAAAGACATGCTCATAATCAGCATAGGCCGACTCAAGAGCTACACTTAGAGTTTCATCCTCCATTACCGAGGCGTCAGGGATATCAGCCAAAAAAGCATCTGAGAACACAGATAAAGAGGTATTTAGGTTTATTTCTGCTTGCTCAGGGTCGTTGCTGTAGATATTTACAATTGAGCTATACTCACCTGGCTGTAATTCAACCGCCGTGTAATGTAACTTCAGGGTGTCGTATTCACCCACTGAAATAGTGCCTGCGTTAGTTGAGCTACTGAACCATGAAGGTGTCTCAAGAGAGATTACTACATAACCATGGCCTTCATTTACTCCGGGTTCATTTTCTTGGTCCTGAGATGAATTAAATGAGGCACCGCCCCACCCTCCACTGAGATTTGCTCCTGTACGTCCACCACTGTATCCACCTCCGCCGCCACCGTCAGCATAGCCATCGCTTCCGCCACCACCAAAACCACCATAGCCCGTACCTCCTCCAGAGTAACCTACACCCCCTACGCCTCCATTTATGTACGAGTACGCGATAGAAGTACCTAGATGCCCTCCAAAAAGACCGTTCCCATAAACCCCTGCTCCAGAGTTGCCCTCCCCCTGGCCACCGCCTGCAAAGCCACCATATCCTGCTGCGCCAGTCTCACTGTTGTACGTTTCAACTATAGCATCATAGCCTTGGTAATAAGAGCCTGATCCACCGCCACCACCTGCGATGATAAGTATGGATTCATCGTTATTGTGAGGTAGCCTTGTAATAAAAGTTCCACCTCCGCCTCCACCAGCATAACCACCGCCGTAGTTGCTTTCTTGGACACCCATTTGTCCAACAAGGATGTTTAAAACTTCACCAGCCTGTAATTCAAATTTTCCGCTCATGCGACTGCCTAAGCCTGCGGCAATAGCATTGTTTGTCACACCTCCACCTTGGGCACCAAATACCTCAATGGAATAGAGGCCCGATTGTGGAACGCTCCACTCCTGAATACCACCACTTAATGCTACACCTCCTTCAAGGGTTGTACCAATGTATTCATCGTCGCAATCACTCTGAGCAGGACCCGTGTTGCCAATTGCCCCGCAATTTGTGAATGTGTATGACGTTGAATTTCTTCCAGAGTTCAATCCGCTTAAGCTCCAGCTTAGGTCTCCTGTGCCGTCATTGCCAATTATGATATCACGCGATGCTGTATCGCCTACAAAAAGATCAACATCCAGAGGTTCATAGGATAATGTGATATTTGGACTAGGAATGTTAACAGTTAGAGAAACTGGAACATCTACAGTGGGCTGTTCATAGTCATTGCTAACTATAGAAACATTTCCCTGGTAATCACCACCACCTACATTTGCAGCGTTCAAGGTAAGCTGAATTACCGAAGATTCTCCCGCTGGCGTGAGGCCTGATGATTCTGAAAGTGCCATCCACTGAGGAGATATATCGATTGTATTTAAAAATGCTTCCATTATAACAAGGGTTTGCGCATCATCGATGAAACCTCCGATTGCTCTGGAATATAGCAGATAATATAATCGGTCTGAGTTTTCTAACCCAAATACTCTATGGTAGTCATTATCTGTATTAGTCGCAAACTCATGGCTAAGCCCCTCGTTTGCCTCAATAATAAACAAATGATTAATTGAGGGGTCTCCCGCGTTGAAAACTCTTTTAACAAAGCCATAAAAGGTTTTTCCATTTATAGTGGTCTCCAAGACAGACCCGTTCACTGTGCCACCATTATCAGCACCATTATTGCCTGTTATTTCAAAAAAGGGAATGTTGTTTATATCCGCTACAAAAAGGAATAGGCCATTATATTTTCTAGTGAAGTAGGAACCTCCCTGTCCAAGGTTATCATTGCTAACAACCAGGCCGTCAGAATAATATAGTATTACTCCTGATGGGGTAGACAATTGGTTGCCGCCATCATACATGTCATTCCCACCATCTATAATACTGTAGCCATTGACTCCATCCGAAAAAAAGTACATGTCTGGAATATTTGATGTTATAGTTTCAAAATTTTGATCTATGTCTTGCAGGACTGATTCTAGATTGCCATCCCTATCTCTATCAAAGGTCCTAAATGATGTTCCGGCTCTAGCTCCCGTATAGGGTATCGCATCGAAATTGAAAATATTTTCGGCAGTGGGAATATTCACCATCATTACTTGATCATCAGTCTTTAATACAGGGCTTTGGTTGATTTCCGTTACAAATGTCTCGCTAATGGCAATGACCATTGAAGAATTGGAATTGGATAAATTTATCTGCCAATCAAGATCTGCATCGCCCTCATTATAAATAGTTATTGCATGTTGAGATATTTCACCAAGATACAGCTCGTCCTCAATAGAGTTAGGCGATACAGAAATACTTGGTATGAGGAGCGAAGCGGTTTCCTCAACCCAGCTCGCACCGTATATTGTGGCATGGTTTCCATTCCCGCTGTGGTCATACAAAATCTCGCCCTCGCCTGCATCTGCCGTCCAATACACCAGGAGTCCATCCTCGTCACCATTATGACCAATAAACACATCATTTTGGATTTCATTTTGAGTGCGGGCCACATTCCAAATTGAAACTTGGTCTATACTGTAATTACCTGGGTTGTTTACGTTTCTATTTCTTCCAAGCTCAATACGATTCCAATCTGTTTCTACCCAGTTCACTGTTTCTACCAAATTGCCATTGAAGTATGCCCTGGTGGTTTGCCCATCTGCAACTATAGATATATGCCCCCATTCTAATGCTAGTGGCGCTATTGTTATGGCTCCAAGCGCAGATTGCATTCGATAATTATCAGATCCATCGCAGTCTATTTGCCAACCATTGGTGGAACCATCATAAGTATTGAAAATACTTTTCCATTGGTTCTGACTCAAGGTGTTTGCTCTGACCCATAGAGAAACAGTGTAGGTGCTCATGTTACCGCTCCAGTCAAGATGTGTGTAATCATCAACACCATCAAAGCTCAGGACATATTCACCATTGTCCGGGTATACACAACTACCATCATCAGCTGTTGCATCCTCATTAAAATTTATAGCAAATGGGTCATTACAACCAGGCAACAGAGGTTCCAAACCAATACGAAAATAAGGATGGAAGCCATTATCATTTACGTTGGGATGTTGACCAGCCACACCATTCTTCATTGTTAAAGGTCCAACTACATGGGGCAATCCAGCATCATTAAAATATTCTATGTAAGAACACCAATCGTCAGATCCGTCAGAAGGAGACCACTCCAAATAATAGTACTCTCCAGCCTCAAAAGAAAAATACTCAGCAAAGAGGAGGTCATTCCACCCTATGTTACCAAAAGCACCAGGATTACCCTCAACACTATGTAAAAGTTCATCAATTGCATAAGAGCTGGAACTTTTAAAAATACGAGCTAAATAATTCTTATCATAGAGCTGGGCATATATACCTAATGATGATATAGTGAAATCTTCATTTGCTATAATATGCAGGCCACGGCCAGAGCCAACTCCACCCCCAGTATAGGTACCAACAAGGCTTGGAGATTCAAGTACAATGTATGAATCACGATCACTGTTTGATGGCCTACTTTCACTTTGATTTACTTCATTGTACTGTAACCTGTCAGGATTGATAGGCTCACTGCCATCTATGTATTTTGGATTGAACTGCTCTGCGTGTAAAAAAAATGGTGCAATCAAAAAAAGTAGGAAGATACTAGCGGTTTTATTCATCATGATTTTTTTGTTCCAAAAAACGATATCTAAGAAGTTTTATATAAATTTTATCTATACAATTTACACAAAATGATAGAATATCATTGTTAACTAAATCACCCTGCTCAATACTCCCAAACTAGCGAGGCTGCTCCAAGTATACCAGCTTTGCCTTGTGGGAGACCTGAGGGTAAAAGTCTTATAGTATTTTTTTGACAATCTAATAACTGTTCCTCCATCGATATTTTTGCATAATTGAGCAAGCGGGTGCCAGCATTGCTAAAACCACCATAAAAGATAAATGCCTCAGGGCTCAGTATGGCTGCTACTTGTGCTAAACCAGTACCCAATTTTTGACCCGTGTATTGGTAGATTTTCCTGGCCGTTTTATTCCCTTTGTCATATTCAGAATCTATTATTGCGCCATTAATATTTCCACAATTGAGCTGATTTAAAAGTAAATCTTGCGGGTCATCGTCTAGAAACTCTAAAATGGTATTTTTTACGCCCGTTGCTGATACATAAGATTCCAAACATCCACGCTTTCCGCATTTGCACTTACGTCCATTAGGATCAATAGACATATGTCCCACTTCCCCAGCAAATCCACTGTAGCCATACACAAGAGCTCCTCCACTAAAAACACCGCTACCTAGACCTGTTCCTAGCGTTATTTCGACAAAATCATCCATGTCTTTTGCAATACCGTAGCTTTTTTCTCCTAACGCTGCAGCATTCGCATCATTAGTCACAAATGTCTTTTGATTAAAATAATCTTCAAAGGCTGCTCTAATATCAAAACTTTCCCAATCAAGGTTTGGTGGTGAATCAATCATCCCTGTTTTATGATTAGCGTTAGGCGCACCAATACCAATACCAATCATTTCCATGGATGAATTTTTTACCAAATATTCATTTATAGATTTATATAACCTGTCTACTAGATGATCTACAGGTTGCGTGCTGTTTGTAGGTATTTCACCTTGCTGATATATTGCCCCTTTTGCATCAATTAGACCATAAACAGTATTTGTACCGCCTATGTCAACGCCTAATGCAACCTTATCATCCATGATTTGTTAGTTTAGACCTGACCCCTGCCGGACTTTCATATCAATCACTGGAGGCATGTTTGGTTCGGGCTCGATTACTACAGTTCTTGTCACAACTGCCTCAGATCCATAATCATCAGAAACAGTTAGTTCAAAGGTATATTCACCAGCCTCAGCCTCAAAACTTACCTTCCCAGAAAATGGATTGGGTCTAATTTCAACAGGTTCACCTGATATCTGTCTCCAAACATATTGCAGTTCATCACCGACATCTGGATCAAAAGAGTTTGTTGCATCTAGAATCATAGGATATGTTTTAGTAAGAGGTGAATTATCATGTTCGATCATGACCCTGATTTTCGAACGTTCGGCGATCGCCATTTTTTCTAACAAGTCTATTTTCATGGTTTTTTGGATTGACTTTGACTCATCATATCTGGGCTCTTCAATTGTTTTAGTTACAGCCTCATTTAAAATTCTATTCTCATAATTTTTCCATTGATACAGGAGTAAAACAGATGCTAGAATGACAACTGTAGAAAACAACTTACCTATTTTATTGTTGTCGAAATATGAATTGAACATCATTAATTAAAATTACTTTAATTTACTTTGAATGCTTTGTCTAGCTCAGCATGTAATTGTTTCACCATTTCATCGTATGCTCGCACCCCTGCAATTTCTTGCGAGTCAAAATCAGCACCTTTTACATCAGTAAAATTGATATTGAAAAACTCTTTATCTGTTGATACTTCTTTGAACCCAACTGAGGTATTGCCAAAAGTAAAATATGGAAAATTACTTCCCATGCGTCTAGACTTTTTAATGGTATTTGATTCTATTATAATTTTAATGTCAGGATCATCTGAAACAAACTCTAACCTATTATTCATATATTTTTTAATAGCAGGCTCTATTATTTTACTTTCCAAGACCTTGTTTAAGTTTTTTTCTGATGAAACAATCAGGGCACGTGCCGGCAAAACACGGGCAGTAATAGTATTAACAGTAGGATTAATTTTGATTAGACTATTTTTTGTTGCAAAATTTGAAAATAGCGAATCCACATCAACGCTGTATTCTATCGATAGTGATGAGGCAGTAAAGGGAATCAAAATATTATGCTGAACAATACCATTTGCATCTGAAAAATAGGTAGATGTACCATCAAAAGTTTTAATTTTTAATGGTAACCCTTTAATGGGATTTCTCTGGACTTTATCCTGCACCGATATTTTAACATATTTGCCTCTATCAATAAATGTTTTGAAGCTGCTACTCTCAAGCTCAGCACTGAGAAGTAAACGAGAGTTATAATCTTCTATTTTTCTTTTAATTAGGGAATATAAATTATGTCGCTCATTATTGTAAGATACCTCTATAGGCTCATCATGAAACGGTAAAATCTCTTGCCAGGCTTTTTGAATCAGTGAAAAAGAGTTTCCTTCCAAAATGTTATCAGCAAGTTTTATATGCTCCAAAGCGGAGCTGGTGGCATTACGTCGTAAACGCTTCATGGTCTCTCTATAGTTAGCTTTATGCATTCTTACATAGAAATAATCGCCATTTCTTGTGCTGTGATGACCGATAAACTCCAAATCAGGAAGTAATAAATCAAACCGAGATTTCATTACTGACTCTATCATGTTGTCGATATTACCATTGAGATCTTTTACAATGATTTCCATATCGGAAGTAACATTGATCTTTATCTGAGATGCAACCTCGTTGATAGCAAATGTTCTGGAAACCTCTTTAGGGTCTTTATGATCAGATTTAGAGGCGAAACCGATACCATGGTAATATTCTTTATCAATAGGCATTACTTCAACCCAGTCTGGAGGACCTAAAAAACACCCATAAGCGTTTAATAAAAATGCAACGAAAAAACTAAAATGCATTACTTTTGATTTCATGATTAACAGCTAGCGTAGATCAAGGACAATACGTTTAAGATCCATTCCATTAAACTTTGGGTTCTGCATTATAGTCCCCGGTTGTTTTTTCAGGACTGAGGGAACAGTTTTATATACGTACTCAGTGATTTCACCCAAATCAATAAAACTGTTACCGTCATCGGCTGCACCTGCTAAACCTTTTAGGAGGGTGTATGTAAAGAAACTATGTTTCTTATCTTCATATATCTGGGATGTTTCTCCATTTGAGCTAGCGCTTAAGATACAAATTTTATCCGGTAAATCAGGGAAATCCCACATTAATTCTGAAGAATCTTCATAGTTCAAATAGGTTATATCGAGAAAAAGGGTGATTGTGTTTATACTACCAAGAACTGAGAGCCTTGATAAGTTGCTGACTAACTCCTCAAGAGGATATTTAGTGATATGCCTGTCATATTTCGCATCTTTTGGAATGAGCAGGGGTCTACCTTTAACCCACTCTCCATATCCCCGATAATAAATAAAAATATTTATCTCCTCCATATCGGAATACCTCTCAGCTGAGATAATTCTTTTCCTCAGATCGCCCTGGTATGGATCAAATATTAATCTAAACTCGTCTCCGGTTGGACCTCCATCCATTTGCCATGTTTTTGAGGGTAGCATTTGAAAATCCGATAAACCAAAGGCCTGGCTGAAGTACTTCCTTACAACATCCCTATCCCTGTCAGCGTGTTCTAGATTATTATATTGGCTATCATCGTAATCTTGGGTACCAATTATTACAGCAATACCGTTTGGATTTTTTCTTCCAAGCGGTATCCTTCTATCAACGTCTATCTCACCTATCTCATCTGGATAATATTCAATATTCTCCACCCCAAGATCTTGTACCACTAATGCTTCAGGAGGTCTATAGTTTCGCATAGTTTCTAGATCTATACGTTGTTTTGATATTCGTGCAAGGTAGTCTTTTAGCTCAACCTCTATGGCAAAATTTTCCTCTGCAGTCATTACAGGTATTTCAATATCTGCGTAATCGCCTGGTTCAAAAGCTGGTAGTGTTATTTTCCCTGTAAAATTAGGCATTGTATAAGTACGATTTTTTATCAAGTTAATCGAAACAGACTCTGTACTACCCTCTCCTACATTTTGAACTCTCAGTGTTAGGCTGACTTTTTCATTTTTGGGTATGTAGTTGGTACCAAATTCATTAGAAACAGCAAAATCGCCAATAATCATTTTTGGTGGGACCATGGATTTTGTTTCAACCTGAAAAAAATAGGGCTGATCAAGTTTAATCTCTTCCCTGGATAGCAATTGAAGTTCAAAATCATGCTCACCCGACATTACTTGGAGCATACCTTTAATCTCAATTCTGGCAAATTTAATTCTTCCCGCCTGTATGGTATCCAGCGTAAAAGGCTCTCCTACAGTTAAAAACATATCTGGGTTCTTTGAAGTGACTGAGGCCACCACTTGATGTGCTGGGCTTTGCCCGTCGTTAAGAATAGAAAACTGTAAATAACCACTTTCTTTTGCATCAATAATTCCATTTCCTGATGGTTCATTCAAAACCATGTTTTCTATAACAAAATGTGGAGGATCGAGTACGATATTACAAGCCGGCAATGAAAAATCACTTTCATCGCCATCCATATCAATGGAAGTAACTACAAAACATACATCCTCAGAAAAGTCTAGGTTCTTTACTGTGAAAGCTGTGGATCTTGACTCTCCTGAATATGATATGGAGTCTTGACTGATTCTCTCATATATCATGTAATAGTCGGCGCCTTTGACCTCATTCCAATTTAAATGCATGCTGGATACATCCGCATTTGCCAAAACACCAAGTGGAGGCTTGAGAAGTACTTTTGTACAATGTTCACCTGACAAATCTGATTCTACATCATATTTGTCTACAGATGAAATCTTATAGCAATATGTCTTCCCAGGAGGCATTGGGTCAACAAAGGTAGTTGCATTTGAAGATTCCAGCAGCTCGTTTTCCCTATACAGCTTATAACTTGATGCACCTACTACCTCATTCCAAATCAGCGTGATATTTGTTTTGCTATTCATAGACGATAATATGGGAACCTCAACTAACTCATGTGTTCTAGCAACAATTTCAACAGATGGTTTGCTCTCTATTTTCAGTGCATCTAGAGCTGATATCTTGTAAAAATACTCCTCAGAAAATTCTAAGCTATCATCTAAAAATGAAGTTATAAATGGCTTTCCTACTATTTCATCGTCTCTGTAGATAATATAGGAGTTGGCCCCTGCAACAGGTGACCATTCTAATTTTATAGTATTTTTATAAACAGTATCTTTTATATCTCTGGGTGACTCCGTTGGAGCGCTGTCGCAAAATTGTTTTGAAATTTCTCCTCTTAGTTCGTAATTACCAGAAGCCTGGATAGAATAGCAATATTCAACACCAGGGGTTATTTCTTTTTCAAATCTAGTATCCTCTCCAACATATACTTTTTTATCATTTTCATAAATTGTATATAGTTTGGCCTGCTTTATGTCGCGCCATGACAATGTGATGCGAGATGGTTCCGTGGATGTTTCGAGGGTCTTGATATTTAAAATGGGATCGAATAATGTTGGTGGCTCATCCCCGAATAGATAACACTCAACTGCCTGTTTTTGCCCATTAAGGGCCAACTCCAGTGATAAATCAGTATTCTTATTTTTCCTTGGATTAATTTTAATGCGCTTTGTACCATCACCCTGATGCTCAACCAGCAGGTAATAAAATTTTGGTTCTACATCCTCAAATTTGAATTCACCCCTTCTATTTGTAATATCCTCAAATAACACTTCCTCTTTTAAATTTCTGAGTGTTACTACAGCTTTTTTTACAGCATTATCGGCAGGATTTCTTACGGAACCATAAATAGTGACTTTCTCACCATAGCTATCGGTAGAAAACACCAATAGAAGGAATAGCCATGTTAAACCCATCGAGTATGACCCACTATTCATAAAGAAACAACGACCTGGGTTTATGGCAGTTTATACAACACTCTGTTTGGATTAGCGGTGTATAGTATAGGAATCTGCGGTAAATCTTGATATAGCGTTTTTGTAGTATCTTCAACATTTTTAAGCACATAGTTGTGAAGCTCCGAAACTGTGACCCTCTTATCACCATTATCAGCCTCTCCTTTTAGACCTTTCAAAAGAAAATAAGTGAACATACTGCTTTTATAGTCAGGGTGCTCGTATGCAACCTGGGTGGTATTAGATGCATAAAATACAGTGATGGATTCTGGTGGCATAATTTCTTTTGGTAGCTTGACTACCGAATCATCTTCAGTTCCTTTTTTCTTCTTCTTTCTTCTCTTTTTCTTCTTCTTTTTTGCATCGTCTACTTGATCACTTTTTCTTTTTATATTTTGCTTAAATGAGGCATTATTAAAATCTATATCCATAAATAATGTAACATCACCAACCTCAGGCATCGACTGCAACTTTTCAAGGCCCGAGTACAGATCTTGTACAGAGTAAAAGGATGCGCTTTTGGACAAATTAGCATCGTAAGGAATTAAAACTTTCTGATTGTTGTATGTTGTTCCCTCTCCTGAGTAATAAACTATCAGGTCTATGCTATCTTTTTCAGAGTACTCAATACTTGAAATAATTTTTTTCTTTATGTAACCAATGGTTGGGTCAAATATTGTTTTGAAGTCACCACTACTAATGCCATCATTGAATAACCAATATTGACTTGGAATTATTTCGTGATCAGACAATCCAAAGAGGTTATGGAAATACTCTCTCACTTGAGAAACGTTGTCCCTGGTTGAGGATTTGCTCACTATGGTGGAGTCCCAGAATGTCTGATTACCAAGGACAATACCAATTGTCTCCCTGCCCAAGGTTGCCTTTGGAATGTTTGCTACTATTTCTGGTAAGATCGTTTTATTGCCAACTGTTAGATCTTTGGGGTAAGGTGTTTCGTAGAGTATCAAATCTTCTTTACCTTTGTATGATTTCATAGCTTCAATATAAATGGGGACAGTTTTTGTTGTTTCAAAATAATCATAGAGTTCAAGTTCAATTACAAAATTATCCGCNCTCGACATCACTTCAAAGCTGAGGTCAACGTGCTCTCCTCCCTTTATAAGACCGAATTCATACAACTCGTCTTTGTCTTGATTTACGAATGAGCTGTCTCTAGAAAACTTAATACTGGCTGTATCTGTCAAGCCAACGGATAAATTCTGTACTCTTATTGTAATCGTTGCTGTCTCGTTGGTTGGAACATAGTGCTGTCCCCACTCATTGTCTATTGCAAAATCTGTAACAACAAGATTTGGAGGAGTAACTTTTAAAGTCGGGAAGGAAATTGGTTCTGGCTCTAGATCCATGCCAGAAAACTCCTCCATTCTAAAAAAGAAATTCCTATCACCACTCTCTATTTTTAGTTTTGCGTATATTGAAAATTCAACCTGAAGAGTATCCCCAACTCCCAAAATCGGAATCGTCTCAACAGAATCTATTTTAAGCGATGGGGTCATAGTGCCATCTTCCGGCTGCAACCATGGCTTCAGCTCTCTTGCAGGGCTTCTACCATCGTTTACCACTTTGAATATTGCCCAGCCATTTTCCCTGCCGTCTAACATCCCATTACCCGTATTTTCCATGAACTTTTTCTCAATTAACGTAAGATGAGGCGGAGGGAGAACATAGCCGCACATTGTAGGAGATCTTGGCCCCTCATCGCCATCACCGTCCTCGCTGGCTATCTGGTAGCAGTATTCTGTGTCAAAATCTAAACCCTTATCTTCATAATATGTGCTTTTTGTTTTCGCCATAAAGCGCAGTGTATCTGTTTCTTTATCTACTTCGTATATATTATATGCAACTGCGCCTACCATTTGTTTGAAACTAAATAATACTCTTCTGACATCCCCAGTTACTTTTAACATTCTTGGAAAATTAACAAGTATTTTTTGACACTCAGAATTTGATGATGGCCCCTCAGTATCATATTTATCCATAACTTTAATCTCGTAACAATAAAATTTACCCGGTGGAACAAAGTCCTCATAAGTAGTATTTGTTATAGCCGTAATCATTTCACCATCTCTGTAAATTCTATATACGTGATCGACTCTCAAATTTGACCTATCCCATTTTAACGTAACTTTTTCAAGGTCAGCTTCTGCAGTGAGGCTAACAGCTAGTACCTCTTCATGTGTGGTAACAGGATATGTGATCTTAGGACCCTCGTCGCCGTCTTGATCATAACTGCAAGCTTCGTAAGTATAATAAGTGTCATATTTTAACCCTGCGTCAACATATTCAGTAGCATCAGGAGTATCGAGTATCAACTCGCCATTTCGATAGATTCGATAACCGGATGCTGCCAGCACCGGCTCCCATGTAAAAGCAGCATAGTTTCGTAGTACCCTGCCGGTGAAATTACCAGGCGGAGCAAAATAGGCTTTCGCGCACTGTATTTCAGCATCAGGTCCAACAGTTTTAAATGTATCCTCCGCTGCTACTGTATAACAGTATTCACTGCCTGGGGTCACTGGGTCAATGAAACCAAGAGCATCAAGATCAGNTGANAATTNNNCNNNTTTCTGAAAATCTTATATTTACCGGCCATTCCAGGTATTGCTTCCCAAGAAATTTCGATTGAATTTACTTTTCCCTCTAGCTTGAATTTTGGAGCTGTTACCTCAGGATGAGTTAGTACTGAATCAATGAAATTAACACCCTCTAAATCATCTGAATCTATGGAGTTAATTTCGTAAACGTACTTTGTGTTCCATGATAGGTCTTTTTCTTCATATACTAGTTCTGATTGTTTTGTTAGTAACTCACCATCCCTGTATAGAGCGTATTTTTCTACACCAGGAACAGCAGGCCAACTAAGATTAATTAACCTACCACTACCTTCAACTGCATAACCCCCTGCTATCACAGATATGGTCAACTCTGGTGGAGGGAATGATGCTTTTTCAGTAACCGTATTAGATAGCGGACCCTCAAGGTCATACAGGTCAATTGACCTAACAAAATATGAGGTTGGAACTCCTGGAGCTACAATATCAACATAGGATGTGTCACCAATAGTGTTTTTTACTAATCTATCATTTTTATAGACATTATATGATTTTGCTTGTGGTATATCAGACCAGTGTACAGTTAATTGACCAACACCTCTTTCAACCCTTACGTTAGACCTCAATCCCTCGGTTGAAAGATTTATCTCTAGATCTGTTATGTCTTTATCTAAGACTTCAACCCTATCGCCTCCATTACCACTACCGTTTCCGTAAGCCATTACAGTGTAATTGTCAGCAATTATTTCATTTTTCAAATCGAAATTTTCCGTTTCTAGCAACAACGTACTCCTCAAGAAGTTCCGTACCGGAGGAGTCGTAAAGAAACACCTTAGCCTGATCGACATTTTTAGCATCTCCAGTCTCATCAAGCAATAATCCCTCAATGATGAATATTTTTGCGGTTGTTACTTTGTACTCGCTTGAAGGTGGACCCTCTACACCATCTTCTGTCAAGGAGGTTAAATAATATGTATACTCCGTATCCCATTTAAGACTTTTTAGGTTGATTTCGTTTTTTGTAGTATTTGTTTGTTAAATAATTCTATTTCAT
>FUFK010719140.1_pt1 | contig 16518 bp, 24 predicted proteins | sample 1021851 | NCBI WGS metagenome assembly FUFK01 (sample SAMEA51879418, study PRJEB19060) | metagenome | reverse complement strand
TTAATGCTAATTATGTAGGAGTTGATAGAACATTTGAAAACGAAACAGATCTCTTAGAAAATGGAACTCCAGCTTGGATGGCAGATACGATGATATACGTTTACGATGAGCCTTTCAATCCCTCTACACCAAGAAATCCTTTATTTTTTGCTGACAACGACGATAATCAAACCTACGAAGGAACAAATCAATGGGGAGATTTGCTATTTAATTTAACGGCAAATTTGCAAACAAATACAACATACTACGGAGTCATTACTACCTACGATCCAAAAGTTGCTGGTGATGGATGGATGACAATAAGTGGACCTGGCGCTGTAACTTTAAATATGGGTGTCGTTCCAGAACCGTCAAGTTACGCTTTAATCTTTGGCTGGATTGCGTTCCTATATGTCGCAATCGGCAGAAGAGATGTATAAATTTTTTATAGTTTTATTATTAGTTGCATCAACTCTCTACGCAGAAAAGAAGTTTAAATTAACTTCGTTCAGTAGAATATTCTACGATGATAATGTATTTATGCGGTCGGCTGGTACGCCTGATCAAACGTCAACCTTTTACTTTAGTCAGTCATTAGGTATTGATGGCAAATTCTTTAGAGACTTAATAAATGTAAAAGCACAACCAGAAGTAAGACACAGGAGCGTTGATAGTAAAACATTAATATTTGGTAATATCAATATTAGGGGTAAGTATGAAATAACACCAAAGCTTATTTTTGATTCTTCTGACTCATTTTCTCATTTAGAAAGAGAGCCAAGTGATCTTGATGACGATCTAGATGTAACTTACTTCTTAAATAAGAGTTCTTACATGTTAACATGGAAGCCTCGACATCTTTGGAAATTTAATGGTGGTTATGAAAATCATATCAAACGCTGGTCAGAAAACTTACCTGTAGGAGTTGGCGATGAGTTAACCAACGGTGATTTTACCAAAGATACATTTACGTTTGGTGTAGAAAAAATTCTTGGTAAACGTTTTATTTTAGAGCTAATAAGCAAGAAATCATTTTTAGATTATAACGGAGTTCGTGGGGCAATTGATACTGATACGTATTATACCCAATTTTCATACATAATGAATCCGTCAACTATCATAAAAATAAATTATGGTATAATTGATGCGTTAATAAAGGATCAATACGGCAATATAACCGAATATTCAACTCCTACATATGGAGGTAATATCACATACTTTACTGAAAAAGGCACAGTAATCTTATTGGGAACTGTATACGAAGTGTTGGATTCGTCTGTAGCGTATTGGAATATGAAAGAGAATTTAAAGACATCTCTTATGATGAAATATCCAATTACGCCAAAACTTGAAGTAAACGTTATGAGCGCTCATCTTCTTACTTCATACAAAGATATTGGTAATCGTTATAATGCTGGATTAGAGCGCGAAGAAGAAGTGTTTATGTCGAGTATAACTTTTTCTTGGAAGTACAACGAGAGTCACTATGCTGAAGTTGGCTATCAAGGCTTGCATCTGTTAAACAAAGATGCCGATGTATTTAAAAACAAAGCATTTATTGGATATCGCTGGAATTTTTAACGTTCACGATTTTTCTTAATAGCTTCATCAATTTTTTGGGTTACTTTATAACCTACAATTTCATTGTATACAAGCTCTCCCCTTGAACGCCCATAAAGCTTTCCAACATTACCGTTAATTTGTTTTCTACCCTTTAATAATCTTTTGCTCATTGCTAATAAGTATAGATTAAATAAAAACAAATATCAACAAAAAGTTACGAATAAGAGTGAATTTTTGAATTGTTTCCAACAGTATAATCATCGGAAGTTCCATCGCCCCAATCAACTGTAACGGTTGAATTTTGAACGGTTAATTCTAAGCTAATTGATGTACCAGCTTGTGACACAAAATTAAAAACAGCATTTTCCGCTGGCCAAATTTGTACAGATCCAAGCCTAACTGAAGATACTTGAGTATTTCCTACTTTTACATTATCTGCTGAAGATAATATCATTTATTCTAGAGGAGATTCTGGGGGAGAGTCTAAATTATAAATAGTCAATCCGTTCTCTTCAATGTAAGCAGTTAGTTCTTCTTCAGTGTCGCCAACAATAAGAGAGGATGGAGAATACATAGTCCCTTTGCATTGTTGAGGCAATCCATACACAAGTTTATTTGTTTGATCATATAGAGACCACCATTGTTGGTCATTAAGAGTAACTCCATTTACATTTGTTTTAATTTCTACTGACATAATTTTATATATTATTCATTAATTTGTACACTCCAACCTCTACTTATGAGAATATTTTTTGATGAAACACCTGCGGAACTTGCGCTTGCATTACTTCCACCTAAAAATGCTTTGCCATTAATATTGTTAGCAGTTACAAATGCGGCTAATATTGCATCTACGGTATCAGAGCTTAAATCATTGTCTGATGCATAAAGGTTTATAAAATTATTTGTAAAAGAAGTGCCAGCCCAACCTGTAAGGTTATTCTGATTACAATTTAAAAAACTTAAATTTAAGTTTGGAGTTATATCTGGTATACTTCCAGTAAGATCATTCTTTTTGAGCCATACTTTTTTTAAATTAGGAGCAGAGGTAGCAAATGATGGTATTTCTCCAGTAAGGTCATTGTCTCCAAGACTTATTTCCTGTAAACTAGTCATATTACTAAAATCATTTAATTGTCCTGTAAATTTATTTTCACCCATGTCAACAAATTGTAAACCTGCATTACTATTTAAATTTGGTAATTCTCCAGTAAAATTATTTCGAGGAATATAATAATATACTAAATTTGTACAATTTGAGACAACTGGAGCCTGACCAGTCAAATCATTATCACCCACATTATAGGTCCCTAAATTATCAGGGAGACTTGAAACTTCACCTGTGTAGCGATTGTTTGAAACATTATAAAGANTTAAAGAGCTTTGNTTAGAAATATCTTCTATATTGCCACTAACATGATTTAAAAAAGTATTAATAATCTCATACTGATTATTTGAATAATCAAAATCTATACCCGAAATAAAATTTCCCTGAACGTTAATATCTTTAAGATTTGTAAAGCCAGACAAATTTACCGTGCCTCCTATCCTAGGCGCGACTATTCTACTTAACTTTAATTTAGTTACGTTTTCTGGAGTATCAATGCTAATAGACATGACTAGCCAACTATAATATAAAGAGTATCTGAATCTGGTGTGATGAGACCATAAGCTGATGCCGTCATTTGCCTAATTTTATTAATTGGCGTACTGTCGCTTGGAAAATTAGCCACCAAGGGTAGATTGGCAACAGCAATTTTCTTTGTTTCAGGCCCAGTATTATCTACGATTGGTAATACATCGTTGGTTGCATCTACATCAGTAGCTGATGTAATTGCAGTTAGTGCTGATATTTTTTTGTCTGCCATAATATTAAGATGGTAAAAATACGTTCCAGCCTTTCCCAGTTAGAGAAGCGACATGACTATTGCTGGAAGAACTGGGAGATGCGTTGCTTCCACCTATATATAGAACTCCAGTTGTTGCCCCCGCTGCATCAAAGGCTTTTATCAGGTTGTCCATTGTTCCCTGACTAAGATCGTTATTATTTGCCCAGAACCGTTTTAAGCTTGGTGCTACCCCTGTGCCATTCCATCCTGTAAGGTTATTTTTCGCACATTGGAATTCTGTTAAGTTTGTATTAAATTGTAAATGTGGGATTGACCCAGTATACTTGTTTTCGTTACACCACATTTGTTTTAAAGCTGTATTACCACTAATTACCTTAATATTCCCAGTAAGATCATTTCCAGCTGTGTCAAAAAATAACATACTAGGACAACCAGAAATTTCTGGCATTGGCCCTACAAAATTATTTCTGTCAAGTTGTAAATCAAGTAATTGAGTATTTGTTGTTACATTTGGACAATTACCAGTAAAATCATTATTATGAAGAAATAATCCCTTTAGTTGCGAACAATTAGTAAAATCAGGAAGAGTACCAGTAAGATTGTTATCTGCTACATCATAAATATGAATATTATTTGGTGGTTGGTTAGCCACCCCACTATAATTACTGAATGTAACGGCAAAAGTTCTTAGATTAGACAAGCCAGTAATTGATGGAAGTGTGCCAGTTATATTATTAAAATCTGCTCTAATTGTCTTATATAAAGTATTGTTAGCGGTATCAACATTTAAAAATGTAAGATCTTGTCTATCACAAAAGAAATTTCTTAAACCAGTAAAACCAGTTAAGTCTAAGCTTCCAGCTAATCTAGCACTATCTACTCTATTTACTTGTAAAGTTTGTACATTTCCAGGTGCAGATATTGAAATTTTGCGATTTCTTGGGGTGTCAAAAACACCAGTGCTTGTCCAAGTTCCTCGATTTGTATTTCTACCTAAAGGATAAGTATCCTCTTCATCAACCGCGCCATTCCAATAAACATCAGTAGGTGCGTTTATAATTTCAAGGTCAAGATCTACTGCAATTGATCCATCGCGACCCACATCTGACCAAGACCAAAAAGTTTCTCCAGGGGTAAAAAAACTTGCAAATGCTGCACTGAGTGGACGAAAACCAGCATCGATGGGTTCAACTATTTGACTAGCAAAACCAAACCTGTGTAATTTTCTATTCAGTTCTTGTATTAACTGAACATACATATGAAAATTTTGAGGATCATCAGTTGGAAAAAAATCTTCTAAAGCAGTTATTCTATCCTGAAAACTACCTCCTCCTATAACTGAAGAATCATAGGAGTTACGTATATCTTGTCTTAAAAAGTTTGGATTTTCTGATGACACAAAATATATTACACTATATCTCCCAATGAGTTTGATGTTTTTTCAACATCATTTATGTGCTTCCTGCCATTTTTCTTTTTATAATCATCAAAATAGGCTTTTTTGACTGGATCATAGCCCATTTTGCTTTCTCTTTCTTCGCTTAACTCCTTAGAATAATCCATAAGGTCTCCGTATGTTCCCTTCATTTTACCAGTTCTTTCTACGAAACCTTTGTTGTCAAAAGAATCAATTTTACTGTGAGTATTAAACTGAGGGCTAAAATAAACTCTTTCCCACTGCAAACCTTCGTCATCAAAGTATACATGCTTTTCTGACATGCTTTGAACAATTTCTGCAAATTGTTCTTTTTCTGGATGCTTAAAAACGTATATTGGCATAATAAATTATGCTTTTAAAATTTAAAAAAACAACTTTAAGTTAAATCTGTAACAGATTTACCTTTTTCCCACATTCTGCAAGACCAATATCTTGCTTTATATTTGGGACCAGGGTTTGTATCACATTGATGTCTAGCTCTGAAGCTCTTTCTTCTTGCTGGATCATCTCTTTTTATTTCCATATTGGGATCGCCAAAATTAACTTTTACGACATTGCCCTTTTCGTTTTTAACGTAAACGGAAAATTTCTTTGGACCTTTCGGAGTCCTAAAGGGCTTATTTAATTTAACCCCTTTTTTTTTTCGTTAGCCCATACTACAGCATCTACTTCTTCTCCATCTTTATCTAGATCATCATCGTAACTAGATTTAGACTTTTTAAGAGGTCTGCCGTCTTTACCTGCTGGACCAGACATTGGATGACTCTTTGGAAGCAAATCTGTATCGTGTTTTCCACTTTTAAATCTTCCGCTTCTCAAAGCTCTTAAAAAAGAATTTACCCTTGCCATAGCCCATTGTTGAGGACTTTTAACTGTTGGTCTAACACTAGAAGGATTAGTTCTGTAAGCACCAACACCTCTTTTGTAAACCTTTCTCAAAACAGCTAAAGATGTTTTTTTACCTGGCGCATTACCAACTTTTTCGTTATGCTCTTTAACTTTATTCTTAAGAGATTGAGTTAAATTAGCTTCAGACTCAAAAGCTTGCAATTCTTCAGCAGAAAAAGAGACTTCCAAGACATGTTTGCCATTATGTATAAATTCTTTAGTTTCCATTTACTATGTAAATACACAAATAAACTAATGTGATGAAAAAAATACCCCCTTTTAGGGGGGTATTGTTAAACAACTGCAATACTTTTGACCGTATCGCGATGGACTTTGACCTCGCCACGCTTGCCAGAAAAGCGACTAAACGTAACAAACTTTTCTCCCAACGACTTAACCTTGCCCATAAAACACTCAGAACCCTTTGCGCTCTTTAAATTGATGCGCATAAATCTTCCGCGTGATTTTTTAACTTTTGTTTGTATTGTATCTTTTTTCATAATTTAATAAAATTTAATAATTCGTCACAGAACTTTTCTTCTGTAAATTTTTCTGGAAGCTTTTTTCCTTCTTCATTAACTTTGCGGTTTTTGACGTTTTCTACTGCTAAATCAATAGATTTTGACATCTCTTCAGTATCTAAATCATAAATGTTGCCACAATTAAATGGGTTATTTTCTCTAAAAAACAGACCATCTACTGAGGAAATTTTTCCATTTGGTTGAACTTGCAAAGAATTTTCGCTTGTTGACCACTCTTTAATTCCAGAATTATAATTAACAACACACTGTTTTCCAAGTCCAGCAATATGAAAAGATGGTAAAGACCACGATTCACCACCACTTCCATCTACAACTATGTCTACCATATTATACATTTTATTAAGATCAACCAGCTTTCTGACATGCGGCATCATAATAAAATTATAAGGAACCTCTCCACCGCAATATTGGATAATCTGTTGTTTATTTATCTCCATTGCCTTGTTAGGATCATTATCAAAGAATGGATTAAATGTATGCAAGTGAATTTTAAATTTGCTGTTATTTCCAAATTTATTTTTAAGAAGCTGTATTATATTTCCAGTATGCTTTCGTTTTTCAAACTTACCAACAACAGCTATAACAATTTCTTCGTTTTCATATTTTTGCACAGTAGTCGGCTTAAAAGCTGTAGAATCATACTGTAGATTAATGGTGTCGCAATTTGTAATTCCATATTCTTGACAAACATTAGATGTAAATTTACAAGGGGATGCAATACCTTCGTATGACGATAAAATATTTTTTTCAATAGGAGTTATTTGATCTAATTCATGAAAAAAATATAAAAATGCATTATCGCTAACAGTTTCATGAGAACCATTAATATGCCATATCTTTAAAGACGGATAACTTCTTTTGTAATCTTTCAACGCCTTTTGGCTACAAGTTTGAAGCCAACCAATAAATTCTTGTGGCAGTATCTCTTCAAATGCAGAAATATCCATGCCACCAATCGGAAAGATGTTTGGTTCTAATTTTTTTAGAAAAACATTGTACAAAAAATTTGTAGTAGTTTGCCCTATGCTAGTCGAATTGATCGCTACTTGTAAATTAAAATTACTCATTATCTAATATTTTTTTATATCTATCTAAAATTCTTTTATACTTTTGACGTATCCATTCGCCAGAAAATTTACCATTCATATCTGATGATATCTCTGAAAAAGTCATACCCGACAACCTTTTTTCTAATATTTTTTTATCTTCTTCGTCATCCATATTGTTTTCTATAAAAGATAAAACGCCTTCTTGATGTAGATTTTCGAAGTTTACTAAATGATTTTCTTGTACTTCAACAAAATTTTTATTTGATTTCAACATACTTTGGCATGTCCAAAAAGCTTTATTTCCAACCCAAGTAGAAAATTTACTTTTTTCTGGATCAAATTGCTTTGCCGCTTCATAAAAAAAAGTCAAAGGATTTGCTTTTAAATCATTTATTTCAATAACTCCAGTGTAAGCGTTAGCCTTTCTATAAAAAATACCACTATGCCTAGCCCTTAATTCATCTAAGCTATCAGCAACGTCTACATCGTTTTTTACATTTTCTGTCAATTCAGAGTCTGTAAGTTCTTTTACCATTTTATAAATGGTATCTTTTTAAACACAAAAGTCAATTAAAACTTGACTTTTTTTTGTTTTTTTATATACATGGTTTTAAAAATGACAGAAAAACCTAAAACAACATGGAAAGGAACTTGGATTCCCAAGAAAATATGGGAGAATGAAGATCTATCATGGATGGAAAAATGTGTATGGGCTGAGGTATTTAACCTAGAAGATGAAGAAAAAGGAGGATGTTGGGCGTCTAATGGTTATTTGGCAAAAAAATTCAATACCAGCCAGCAAACTATGACCAATACAATCTGTAAGTTGAAAAAGTTAGATTTAATTAGGCAAGTTAGCTTTGACGGTAGGACTAGGATAATTAAAACGGTGTTTTTAGACTAAACCCATATGTTTACTCTGACCAAACCCATATGTTTACTAGAGAATACAGTATAGAAAAAAGGTTTATTTCTAAAGAAATAAAGGAGAAAACAAGTTTTCTCAAAAATAATTGTTTTTTTTAATTTTAAAATTATAAATTATAGTAATGCAAGATTATAGCAATAAAGTAACGCTAGGAATTTTAGACTTTTATCAAGAAAACGAGTCTAGAGAATTATTAAACTCATTGAAAAGTAAGCTTGATATAAAAGTCCACATACTTTTTATTGATAATGGAACACCAAAGCCTTATAGCCAAAAATTTTTAGATGAAGGTCTTGTTGATGAACTTGTAGTCAATGAAAAAAATACTGGTTGTGGTCCAGCAACAGTACAAATGTATGATATTTGTAAAACACCTTATTTGATATATGTTCAAAGTGATCAAAAATTAGTTGAAAAAATAGGCGCTTCAATGATGGATACATTCATTAATTTGTTAGACAACTCTTGTAATTGCATTGATTTAGCTGGCAACCAAGGTAATGGAAAATTCTCGGAGAGAGCAAATATGATGGACGTTGAATTTTATAAAACAATACCAAAAGAAACTTTAGGGGGTCCTGGAATTACTAATGCACAAAAGTATGTTGAAGGATGGGTTCAAGACTTTTTTTCTGACAACAATCTAAAAATAGCTAACGTATCTCCAACATTCTTCTCTGATGAGGGCTATTATTCGGTTAGACAGCTTTCTCAAGATGATCCTTGTATTATGAAACATTCTTGTTGGACAAAAGAAATGTGGTTGCTAACTGAACCCCCAAAGAAAAAACATGATGTTTATCCGCCACTTGATGATGAAGAATGGGAATTATTATTGAAAGGACAGTTTCCAAGATGGGGAACTGGAGAAAGAGGATATACGCCAAAAGAAATGTTAAAAAATAAATTTACTAATGAATTTGTAGAAAATAAAATAAACGAGGATATAAATTATGTCGCCTAAAACCTGGATCTGTGGTATCACATATGGAGAAGCTCTTGAAGCTGTAAAAGATAATATCTTACCAATAGCAAAATATTTTGATGGACTCAATATTGTATTACATAAGAATTCAATATTGCTATCTAACGAAGAGCAAAAGCTTTTTGAGTTATTAAACGAAAACAAAGGCGAAGGAAAAATTCATCTTTTTGATTGGATTAGAAGGTATGACTTTTCTAGAAATAGATATCTTTTTGATCCACTTATGGAAACTGGAGATTTCTTTGTTGTTTTAGATTCAATGGAAAAATTAGAGCCAGATTTTTGTCAAAATGATTTACCTAAAATTAAAACAGCTATGATAGAAAATAATCTAGAGGCATTTTTCTTGCATGGTAAGGGCTTTATATTTAGAAAAAACGAATGGATGCAATATCAAAACGGAACTCATGAATGCATCAGACCAATAAATAGAGCGGCTGAACTTACAGAGAGTAATGGATATGAAGATAGCTCTAAATATTTTACAAACACAAGGCCACTTTTTCGTCATAGCTTACATTTTGTTGAGCATTTTTTTAGATATTATCTCATAGATAATACAATGCAATGTTTGCTAGGAACTGAGCATGACAAAGAGTTAACAAATCGGAGGTGGCAAAATAGACATAACTTTAGACATTATTTATATACCAAAGGGGTCAAGTTTAATTTTGATGACGTTTATAAATTTTTTACAAAACCTCTTTCTGAAGAAACGAAAGTATTCTTGAATGAAGAAAAAATATTAAATGATTTTTATAGAAATAGAATATTGGGCGAAATTGATATCGTAGATAATCACGATTATAAAAATATCAAAAAACTATGATTTCTTTAGCCACCTCTGCTTTTAATATAGAGTCAAATGATTTTGACATAGAATCAGCAATTAAAAACTGGGAAATGCATGTGGACGAAATTGTCATTAGCACAATTCCTAGTTCTGATAATTCTTTGGAAATATTGCACAGCTTAAAAAGTTCTAAGCCCATCAAAATCATAGAAGAAGATTTTGCTATGTCAGATCCAGAGTTTGATGGAAAATTAAAAAATAGTTCTCATCAGGGATCTTCTAATAAAATAGTCATACAATGTGATTTAGATGAAAGACTTGGCGGCAAATTAGATGCTTGGAGGGGCTACGCTGAAAGTCTTTTAAATTCTCCAGATATTTATGGCATAATGATTCCAGTAGTAGATCTTTATGGATCTTATTATCATTTTTCATCTGTTAATAAAAAATGGTACATGAGTAAAAAAGAGGGAACTAAACGGGGTGTCGTAAATTTTGCCAGAAAAGAAGATGGCAATATTGATGTAGAAAAATCAGATACTTGTGAGCTTTTAGATTATAATGGAGATCTAGCTCCTTCTTTAGATATATGCTCGGCATATCAGATAGATCCCTTGGAATATTGTAAGTTAATGAACCCTTTTGTTTGGCATTTAGGTTATGTAGATATCGAAAGAAGAACAAAAATTAATTCTTGGTGGAAGCCACATTGGGAAAATAGAAAAGGAGGAAAAATAGATAATATTAAAACTTCCGCAGAAGAACTTGAAAATGTTGAAGTTGCTGAACATAATATACAAATAGATTTTTTATGATAAACTTACCCATATCTCTAACTCTTTATACAACAACCAAAGGACACTTTGGCTATAAGGACTGTATAAAACATACTGTTAATCATTTAAAGGATATAGCGGAAGGCTGTTTTACCTCTGAATTTGCACATATTAAAACATGCGAAGGAGAAGAAGGGGAAAAAACGCGCCAAGAAATGACTGATTTTTTAGAAGGCAAAAACATTAATGTTTTATCTACTACAAAAGATTGGAATAGGAAAAGGAATAATCATGCTATAGAATATTTTGCAGACATGGAAACTATGATGAATAACAATGATGTTCATCAAAATAGATTTATTTTTTTTCATGAGGATGATTGGATTATCAATACCGATAAAAAGCTGATTCAATTGTTACAAGATGGTATTAAACTTTTAAATCAAAATAAAGAAATTCTGTGCATTCGTGTTAATGCTGACATAGATAAAGATACATCCAAAGCTACAAACATAGGTAATGATATATTTTTACAGAATGAAAATTATACTCCGTATGGACCAACGATTACATTTCAACCAACATTAATGAGAACTAGAGATTGGTATGCCGCTGTCAGAGCAATCAACAGAAGTAAACTTAGACTTACACAGCATTGTGAATTATTAACTGGTTATTTTATGAAATCAATTTTTTCTGATTCTATAACCCCTTTTGCTTTTTTTGATCCTAACGTTATCAACGCTACCCACATTGGATCAGAAGAATTTGCTAAAGAAAATAGCAATGTTTTACTATAATCCAAAAGATCCAAATAAATATTCTTTTTTAAAAAAAAGAATTGTGCCTAAAGATATTGGTTCTTTAACTAGAAAAAGGTATGGAAAACCTAAAGATGGTAGCTATGTATTCGCAGAAGAATTATTTAATAATTCTAGAATTATTTCTTATGGTATAAACAGCGATTTAGATGGAACATCTTTTGAAGAAAACGCTTTTTCTCTTATAGACGAAATTCATATGTATGATGGTACTATAGAAAAATATCCAGCCAGAGAAAGCTTGCCATCAAATGCAAAATTTTTTAAAGAAAATGTTTATGGAAATAATTTTTCTTCTCATTTCAACAGAATTTTTAATAAAGAAGATGATAAGTATTTAATTAAAATGGATATTGATGGTTGGGAATATGACGTTATATTAAACAATCAAGACATTTTTAAAAAACATATTTCTCAGATTTCTTTTGAGTGTCACGGATTGATTGAAGAGCATCCACCAGAATGGAATGTCGAAGAAATAATTTTAAATGTAAAAAAAGATAAACAACTTAAAATTGATTTTTTTGATTTTATGAATAAATATTTTGTTTTGTTTCACGCACACGCAAATAATCACTGCCCTACTTACGTAGATTTTCCAGAAACACTTGAGCTTCTATATGTCAATAAAAAAGATCTTAATAATTTTGATTATAAACATTGTGAGTATAGTATGCCAATAGAAGGGTTAGACTTTCCTAATTATGATGGAAGACCAGATTATATTTTAAATTGGTGGTTATGAAAATTGGCTTTTTACTTTGTGCGTTTAATCAAGAGCATTTTTTAGATAAGTGCCTAGAGTGCTTGGTTCCTTTTGCTAAAAATGGTGAACACATAATTAGCTGTGTCTCTGTGCCATTTTCAGAATACAAGGACAAAGATATTAATTTTGATGCGACTACCGAAATTTTGAAGGGTAAATTAAAAAACGGAGACATTCATTATCTTTTTAGCGAGCCTCAATATATTTCAGAAGCTGAAGCTAGAACTTGCGCTTTAAAGCCACTCATAAAAGAAGGTTGCGACTATATATTTTTGATTGACTCCGATGAGCAATTTTCCTTAGAAGACTTTAACAAATTATCTGATTATGTAAATAAATCAGAGTTCATAGATTGGTGGTCAATAAGTTATAAAAATTATGTTGGTGATGGATACCTAGAAGACCCATTTACTCCTCCAAGAATTTTTAAGTCAAAAATAAAAAATGCAAATATTTCTCATTTTTATTTTGACAACGATATTATTTATGTAGATAATTCTGACCAATCAATAAATTACAAAACTTTAGCAAGCAAAACTATACCAGCTTCGGTAGCTTGGGTTCCTCATTTTACTTGGACTAATACAGAACAAAACAGAATAAAAATAGATTATCAAAATAAACATTTTGGTCAATGCTCATACAAATGGGAGGACAATCAAATAAAAATTAACGAAGATTATTACATTCAAAATAATGAAATAAAGCCAAGGATAATATACGATGAAAAATAAAGAAGAGATGGAGATAGAAATTGACGGAAAAACAGAAAAAAGGCAGGTAGATTATACTGTCAAGAGGGGTCGTGATTTGGTTAGCTATCCAAAGTTAAAACCATATGAACACATCTATGAAAATGATAGTGGTGTATATGTTTTCACTAGTACTGTAAAGTAATTTTTACTACACGTAATTTACAATTATTCATCTTTTTAAGAAAAGTTTTTGGTAAGATATGCATCTTGATGTAATATCATTTACCTAAAAAAATATCATGTTATTTAAAGAGCAAATATCCCGTAAACCTAACCTATATCCTTGGACAGAAGACTTCGTAAATGCAATGCATAATGGCTTTTGGACTGACAAAGAATTCAATTTTCAATCAGATGTTCAAGATTTTAAAGTAAATCTTTCCAATCAAGAAAGAGAAATAATTAAGAGAACTTTATCTGCCATAGGGCAAGTAGAAGTTTCTGTCAAAAAGTTTTGGGCTAACTTAGGAAATAATCTGCCACATCCAGGAATTACAGATCTTGGTTTTGTAATGGCAAATATTGAAGTTATCCATAACAACGCTTACGAGCGTCTTCTTAGTGTCCTTGAGCTAGAGGATGTTTTTGAAGAAAATTTAAAACTACCTATAATTAAGGGTAGAGTAGATTATCTAAGAAAGTATCTCAACAAATGTTATAAGGACGAAAAGAAACAATACATTTATTCCTTAATTTTATTTACGCTTTTTGTAGAAAACGTTTCTCTATTTAGTCAGTTTTACATCATTAATTGGTTCAATAGATTCGATAACGTATTAAAAGATACTGCACAACAAGTGGCTTATACTAGCCGTGAGGAAGACATCCATGCTAAAGTTGGTGTTAAAATTTTAAACACGCTTCGTGATGAATATCCAGAGCTTTTCAACGCTGACTTACCAGATAGACTAAAAGAAGAGGCTACCTGCGCTTTTGAAGCAGAATCCAAAATCATAGATTGGATTATCGGAGATTATGATAGAGAAGGATTGAATGCTGAAATTTTAAAAGAATTTATTAAAAATAGATTAAACGAATCTTTAGATCAGATTGGTTTTGATAAAGTTTTTGTTGTTGACAGCGACAAATTAAAACATACTATATGGTTCGACGAGGATGTTTTAGGAAATTCTGCTACAGACTTTTTCTTTAAACGCCCTGTAGAATACTCTAAAAAAGACAAATCATTTGACGAGGAGGACTTATTTTAAAATGAATTATTTACAAGCAATATTAAAAAAATTAGAAGGTCAGAGAGAAATAGAAATGGAAGATCTTAATGTTTATATTACGACCCCTGTTGGTGTAGGAGAACACGCCAACATTGGTGAAGAAATAGAAAAAAAGGTTGAAAATATTGATGCCTTGGACTCTAAAATAGAAACTATTAATAAGATCTTAAATTCATGAGCAAAAAAGAATTTTACTGGCTAAACAAAGATTCAAGAACATTTTTAAAAAGAGGATATCTAGAAAGGGACGAAACTCCAGAATACAGAATCCGTTTTATCGCTGATGCGGCACAAAAAATTTTAGGCATTCCAGGCTTTGCTGACAAGTTCGAAAGCTATATGTCTAAAGGCTTTTATAGTCTGTCTAGTCCGATTTGGGCTAATTTTGGATTAGAAAGGGGTCTTCCTATATCCTGTTTTGGTTCTTACATTGACGATACAATGGAGGCTATTTTAGATAAGTCTTCGGAAGTTGGAATGATGACTAAATCTGGTGGTGGAACTTCTGGATACTTTGGAGACTTAAGAAGTCGTGGTGCAGATATATCTAGTGGCGGTAAGTCTAATGGGCCAGTTCACTTTCTAGAAATCTTTGAAACAGTTGCCAATGTAGTTTCACAAAGTAATGTTAGACGCGGTAGTTTTGCCGCATATATGCCAGTGGATCATCCAGATATTATTGAATTTTTAGGTATTCGTGGCGATGGACATAGCATCCAAAATTTATCTATAGGTGTTTGTATTGGAGACGATTGGATGAAAGAGATGCTTGCTGGTGACAAAGACAAAAGAAAAATTTGGGGCGCAATCATAAAAAAACGGTTTGAAAGCGGTTATCCTTACATCTTTTTTACGGATGCAATGAATAATAATGCTCCAGAAGTTTACAAAGACAAGGGGTTAAAAATACATGCTAGTAATCTTTGTTCAGAAATTGCACTGCATTCTAATCCAGACGAATCTTTCGTATGTAACCTTTCATCTCTTAATTTGGTAGAATATGATGAGTGGAAAGATACTGATGCTCCAGAAACGTTAACAATGTTTTTAGATGCTGTCATGACGGAATTTATTCAAAAATGTAAAAAGATTTCGTTTATGAAGGCTCCAGCATTATTTGCAAGCAAACAAAGAGCATTAGGCATAGGTGTTTTGGGTTGGCACTCACTTTTGCAGTCAAAAGGAATTGCTTTTGAATCTATGGAAGCCAAGTATCTTAACTCTGAAATTCACAAATTAATTTCAGAAAAAACCAAGCAAGCATCAAGACAAATGGCAGAGGTGTTTGGAGAACCAGAGCTTCTTAAAGGTTATGGTCTTAGAAACGCAACAACTATGGCTATTGCTCCCACAACATCTAGTTCTTTCATTCTTGGACAAGTGTCACCAAGCATTGAGCCTTTAAATTCTAATTATTTTGTAAAAGATCTAGCAAAAGGTAAATTTACTTATAAAAATCCGTATCTTTCTGAAGTTTTAGACAAACATGAAAAAAATGATGATAAAACGTGGAAAAGCATTCTTGTAAATGGAGGATCTGTACAGCATTTAGACTTCCTTTCGGACGAAGAAAAGGCTATTTTTAAGACTTTTGGAGAAATAAGTCAAAAAGAAGTAATTATACAAGCCGCTCAACGTCAAAAGTTTATAGACCAAGCGCAAAGCTTAAATATTATGGTCCATCCCAAATCCTCTCCTAAAGATGTAAGTCAGCTTATGATTTTTGCTTGGGAGCAAGGAATTAAAAGCCTTTATTATCAAAGAGGAACTAATCCAGCCCAAGAACTGAGTCGAAATCTTTTGGAATGTGCGTCTTGTTCTGGTTAGATATAATATAATAGATAAGCTTTTAGTAATTATTTTTAAAAAAGTGTAATCTATTTTATGTCATCNGGAATTTATGATCTTGTAATAGAAAAAAGAGCGAGCTTTTCAGTATCTTTAGCANTAAAAAATGCAGACGGAAGTAATTTTGACCTTTCTAATACTTCTTTGTTTTCTCAAATTAGAATTGATGTTGGAAATATACTGCAAGCTGATTTTACTATTGATGTAGTAGGAGATCCAAGCGATGGCTCAATCAAGCTATCTTTAACAAACCAACAAACAGCGGGACTATCTGTCGCACCAAGTTCTTACGATTTATTCGTAGA
>FUFK010043009.1_pt1 | contig 16518 bp, 14 predicted proteins | sample 1021851 | NCBI WGS metagenome assembly FUFK01 (sample SAMEA51879418, study PRJEB19060) | metagenome | reverse complement strand
GTTACCTTCTTCTTGTTCTTCGTCGGATACATTTCGATGGGTGCAGCGTTCNTNTTNTTCATGAGTGAGCGCTCAAATGTAGGACCAGAACACCGCACAACCATGACAATCTCCGCATTGATTGTTGGTATTGCAGCGTTCCACTACTACTACATGCGTGGCGTCTACGTCGAGCACCAAGTCGTTTCCATTGAGTACCGATACATGGACTGGATCATCACTGTTCCACTCATGGCACTCAAATTCCCAAGCCTCGTTGGCAAGGATGCTATCACCGATGCAAAATTCGCTGGTCTCGGATTCACAGGAATCTGTTTCACTGGTGCACTCATCATGATTGGATTCGGATACGCTGGTGAAGCTGGTCTCATGAACTCATACGCTGGTCTCCTCCTCGGTGGAATGGGATGGGCAATGATCATTGTTGCAACAGGTACCCCATGGTCCGATGGACTCGGTGTCGACAACAGCAAGATCGCTGACGAGCTCAAGTGGAGCGCAAACGCACTCCGCTGGTTCATCGTTGTTGGTTGGATCATCTATCCTCTCGGTTACCTTTTCAGCCCAGAAGTCGCAATCATCGACGCTGGTACAGAAGGCGAACTCTGGATGGGTATCGCTTACAACATCGCTGACATGATCAACAAGATCGGATTCGGTGTCGTAGCATGGATGGGAGCCAAGAAGGCTGCCGAAGCTACCGCTTGAGTAGAGAGATAGAATACAGCATGTCATGACTGGGGAGGGCGCCTTACGGCGCCCTCTCCTCTTCATGGCGGGAAATTCGTTGTAAGGCGTACTCTAAGGAGTACGTTGGAAACCTTGTTTGGTGATAAACACTAATTGGCCACCATAGCATGGTAAAGAGCACTACCGTCGGTATTGCTGATTGCCATGACAGGGCCAGTGTTGATCCGAAGTATAACGGTATGAAATGAACAATGTACAGTGTTAGAGAGAGACGGCCAAGCTGGTTTAATCCTCTAAACGGTTTTCGTTTCTCGAGAAGTACCCACAAGACGAGAACCCCCGTACATGCCCCAATGAGAAAAGGAGCGTTTGCGGGGAAGAACGTCAATGTGGCAATACCTGTGGGTTGTGCGAACGGAATACCGTTTTCAACTGACCTCAGCAGGAATGCGATACAAGAGATCATTCCGATTGCAATGACCAAACAAGTCTTCTGTACGCTTGGAGCATGGATATTGATTCCCGCTCCAAGGATAGAGAAGAATATCCATGGAAACACTGGATATGTACCTGAATAGACGAAATGGCCAATGATTTGACCCAGTCCAATTGCATTGACTCGATCATCCCACACGAGAGCCGAATCTCCTGGCAAGAACACCCAATTTGCAACCACAATGAAGGTGAGTGATGCCCCCCAAACAGCAACATTGTTTGCGAGCTTGAGCCACAAAGGTGCAAGCAAGTACAAGATTGCGAAGAGAGATAGGACACCCGGAGTGAAAGGGTCGAACAGGTGCGGAGCACAAACGTTCACGAGAACTTGTGCCAGCATTAGGAAAACAAACCGAATCATTGCCTTTCGCATTGACCATGAAGATTGCACTGTAACCCAGCCCCCGACCGTCACGAACAAGGGTGCTGCGAGACCACCAAGCCCTGCAATGATAATTGCAAAGAGCGAAGTTGTCGAAGCTGTTGGGGGCGCCCAGGTTGCAGCAGCATGAACCATGACCATTAACAAAATTGCGAGACCGCGAATCTGATCGATGTCTTGCCTGCGCTTCATTCCGAGTCACCGCTGACTTCGAACGTATTCAACCGCGTTTCGGAATATCTGCAATCCTTCCCCTTCCCAATCCTCTCCAATATCCATAGAGGTATGCTCTGGATGCAGCCACATGCTGTAGAACGCTTCTGGATGTGGCATGAGACCAAACACAAGCCCAGTCGCATCGCATATCCCAGCAATATTACGCATACTGCCGTTTGGGCTTATTGGAAACGGTAAGAGTTCATCTTGAATCCCCTCACCAGCCGAAGTAATCGGGTCAACGTATCGTACAGTGAGTTGGTGACTTGCCTGCAACTCGTCCAAATCGTTACTGGTAGGAGTTACGAATCGGCCTTCTCCATGACGGACAGGGCATTCAATTCGTTGCATTCCTTTTGTCCAAATACAGGGACTTTGAGGATCGAATTCCAAGGTTACCCACCGATCTTCGTATCGACCTGTGTTGTTGAGTGTTAGGCTCGCACGCTGCACTAAATCTGGTTCGACAGAGGCGCTCTGAGGGCCTGGGAGCAAACCCGTCTTTACAAGTGCCTGAAACCCATTGCAAATTCCAATAATTGGCTTTCCATCCGTTACAAACCGTTGAAGTTGTTCACGCAATGCAAAACGCAAGCGGTTCCCAAGNAGGCGTCCACTACCGAGGTGGTCTCCGAAAGAGAAGCCACCGGGTACAGCAAGAATGTCGAATTCCGACAGTTCTCGCTCTCCTTGAACGAGTCGGTTCACGTGCAATCGTTCAGGTGACCCCCCTACCATCTCGAACACTGCCGCCGTTTCCCGATCGCAGTTTATTCCGAATCCGAAGAGGACGCAGACCTTGACATCTTGGCTCATTCAACNACCCCCGTCATGTCCAGTGAACCCTTCCAAGAATGCGTCAAATCATCGACATCTGAATTCAAGACGGTGTCGTATCCATCTTCAACAATAAGATTTGGGGATTCTGTAACCATTCCAATAAGATGGATATCTGCTCCTTCCATCGTTTCAACAAAGGCGAGCTCGTGCTCAGCTTCAACGGACACAATAATTCGCCCCAATGATTCACTCCATAGTCTGCTGAAGACGTCGCCACTTCCAATTCCATCTATATCGATAATCGCTCCACAGCGACCACCTATACACATTTCAGCCAGAGCGACTGCCAATCCGCCTTCACTGCAGTCATGTGCTGTTCGAATCAATCCGTTTTGAATCGAAGAGGATAATTTGCGGTACACCTCGAGTTGGCGCTCAGGATCCTCCAGACGTGGTACTTGGCCGCCAATTCCTGTAGTATCTCCTCGTTCTCTGAGATGGAAAGCTACCTCTGAAGCTCCTAATTCGTTATACGTTGTTCCAACAAGGTAGATTCTTTCACCGTGGCGCTTGAAGTTGGACGTAGCNGTTTTGCGAACGTCTGGTTGGTTTCCAAACAGCGAAAAAAGCATGGTTGGAGGGATTGAGATTTTATTTGGCCATACGCCGTAATCGTTCTTCATTGAGTCCTTACCGGAGACACACGGAAGGCGATATGCCCGACAAACTCGTTCTAACTCACGATTTGCGCGAACGAGTTGAGCAAGTTTGAACTTCCCATCCGGTGTCTTTTCTGATTCGATCGGATCCGGCCAGCAAAAATTATCCAAGCCCGCCATCTTGTCGATATCAACACCAACGCAAACAGCGTTCCGTACTGCTTCGTCAATCGAGGCAGCAACCATCGCGCCTGCATCGATATCAGAATAACGAGGAGCGATTCCACAGGAAACAACAAGGCCTTGTGGGTTTCCGTGAATCGGTGCAATGAGTCCAGCATCGCCAGGACCGTCTCGTTCAACCCCGACAAATGGTTTCACAACGGTTTGAGCGATGACTTCATGGTCGTATTGACGGACCCACGTCTCCTTGGAAGCGATGTTCGGTCGGGCGAGCATCTCGTTGAGGAGTACATTATGATCAATATCCGATGGGGGCACGAACGTAACATGTTGGGGGGGTATCCACTCGGATTCTAATTCGAGTTGCGGGACCCCATCGTGAAGGAATTCAATGGGAAGATATGCAACCGTCTCATCTCCATGCTTGACGTGGAAATAACCGGTGTTGGTGAAGGTGGCAACCTGTGTTGCTTCAACTTCATGAAGTTCAGCAAGGGCTTCAAATGCGCTCTTATCCTTTGGTGCAACTGCTACGGTCATACGCTCTTGGGATTCTGATACAAGAATCTCCCACGATGAGAGGCCTTCTTGTTTCAGCGGAACCTTCCCAAGATCAATTTCGCACCCGTTGGTGTACTCTGCCATCTCACCAATCGATGAAGATAGGCCTCCTGCACCATTATCCGTTGTGCATGTAATCAGACATGCATCTCGAGCTTCCAGTAACATATCCATCATTTTCTTCTGGGTAATGGGGTCACCAATTTGGACAGCACTAGATGGAGACTCGTCGGTTAACTCCAGTGACGAGAACGTTGCGCCATGAATGCCATCTGAACCGACCCGCCCGCCAACCATGTAGACAAGATCACCGGAAGTTGGATTCTTCTCATGAGATTCGCGTCCATCTGCAAGTCGTCGCGGCATCAAGCCAACCGTGCCACAATAGACAAGTGGCTTTCCAATGTACCTCTCATCGAATACAATCGATCCATTGATTGTTGGAATACCCGATTCATTTCCACCTACTCGAACACCAGCATGAACCCCNCGGAGAACCCGAGATGGGTGGAAAAGNGTTGATGGTAAATCTCCCCCCCAATCTGGTGGTCCGAAACAGAAGACATCGGTGTTTGCGATTGGTCGTGCACCGAGGCCCGTTCCTAGAATGTCTCGATTTACGCCAACAATCCCAGTCATTGCACCACCATATGGGTCGAGCGCAGAAGGTGAATTGTGCGTCTCTGCCTTCATGCAAATCGACCAATCATCGTTCCAAGCAATGACCCCAGAATTGTCGTGGAAAACGGAGAGTAGCCAATCGACTTCTTTCGCCATATCATGCGTTGGTTTCATAATGTGCGTTTTGAAAATTGAGTCAATGACGGTGTCTTCATTGGTTTCTGTATCGACATGGTGTATTTTGCTTGCAAAAATTTTGTGTTTGCAATGTTCGCTCCATGTTTGAGCCAAGCATTCCAACTCTACATCCGTTGGAGCATCGGGGGAGATTCCTACAGAGGTTCGAATTTCTCTTGTGTTTTCATTCCGGTAGTGGTTACGAATGGTTTGCATTTCGTTGAGATTCAATGCTAAAAGGCCGTCATTCGACAGTTGGATTAATTCTTCATCACCTAACTCAAGATTGATGATTGAGGGGGCCTGACGTTCAATGGTTGGTCGTTCAGGGTAAGCCAAGTATGATGCCTGTCCTGATTCAAGCTCTTCCTTGGTTGTTCTGATTGAGGTTTGAATCAGTCCGTTGAAGAGCGTTGATGCTAACCAAACATGATCGACATCTGAGGGGAGCTGAAGGAAAGCGTACGACACGTAAGTGGATATTGATGAGTCTCCTTCTGGAAAGAGTACTTTGAATCCGTCGTTTGCGGCCGCACCTGGGTTGTCTGTCACACCTGGCTTAAAGCCAACAGTAACAGTTAGAGAAGGAGCGTCTGGGAAGAAATTTTTGTCCTCAAGAATGGATGTGTTTGTAGCGCCGAACTCAATGATTGGATCAGAAAATATGTCCTGTACCCTCGGTTCGATTTCAGATGCGGTGTATTTGCTTCGAATAAGATATCCTCGGATGCTTCGGACCTTACCGACGTCAATACCGTGATCTGCAATAAGTTGTCTCTGAACCACGTCCCCAAGCACATCGCGCATGCCTTCTGTTTGCAATGGCGTGACCTCAACTCGGACGTCTTGGACTGTCATTGGTTCCGACCCGAACACAGTTCGTCACACACGCTCTTTGAACACTACGGAGAGGTTCACTCGGGGTTCAACATCGATTTTAGGAATCGTCCAGTGTAACTTCCAGTCACTTCTGCAATTTCCTCAGGCGTCCCTTCAGCGACGATCTGTCCCCCTCGGTCGCCTCCTTCGGGTCCTAAATCAATGACGTAATCGCTGCATTTGACTACATCAAGATGATGCTCAATGACCACTACGGAGTGACCTTTCAATCGCAATTCAAGAAGTACATCGATCAACAACTGAACATCACTAAACGAAAGTCCTGTTGTTGGCTCATCGAGAATGTAGACAGTGTGTTTGTGCGGAGGTCGGCGTAGTTCACTGGCAAGTTTGACTCGCTGCGCTTCTCCTCCGGAGAGTGTTGTTGCTGGTTGTCCGAGACGGATGTATCCTAAACCAACAGCATTGAGTGTCTCAAGTGTGCGGTGGATTTTCTTGTGGTTCTTGAAGAACACAACAGCCTCACTGACTGGCATTTGAAGAACGTCGTGAATTGTTTTTCCTTTCCATGTCACTTCAAGGCATTCGCGAGTGTATCGTTTTCCATTGCAAATATCGCACTCTATCCAGACATCGGGTAAGAAGTTCATTTCGAGTTTAATGGATCCCGCACCCGAACAGGCTTCACAACGGCCGCCTTTTACGTTGAAACTAAACGTTCCTGGAGTGTATCCACGCTCTTTGGAAAGCGTTGTATTTGCAAATAATTTCCGGATTTCATCGAATACTTTGGTGTACGTAGCAGGGTTTGAACGCGGCGTTCGCCCGATTGGTGATTGATCGATAATGATGGCTTTGTCGACGTGTTGAAGACCGTCAATTGTTGAGTGCTTTCCAGGAAGCTTTTCCGAATTGTGCAGATGTCGTTGCAGTGCAGGTGCCAATATGCCTGAAATGAGTGATGATTTTCCTGATCCTGATACCCCTGTAATGGTTGTAAAACAGCCGAGCGGGATCTTTACATCTATGTTGCTTAGGTTGTTGTGTTGAGCATTTTTTATTTCCAACCACTTCTTGTTTGGAGATTTGCGTTCCGTAGGAGATTCAATTGAGCGACGCCCTGAAAGGTACGCTCCAGTGACTGAATTCTTCGCTTTCATGACCTTCTTAGGCGGCCCATTTGCAACGACAACGCCTCCCTCAAGGCCAGCCCCCGGACCAAGGTCGCATATCCAATCTGCCTGACGTAGCGTGTCCTCATCATGTTCAACGACAAGGAGTGTATTTCCTAAATCCGTCAGTTCTCGCAACGTCCCAAGAAGGCGTTCATTGTCCCTTTGGTGAAGTCCTATCGACGGTTCATCCAGAACATACATCACACCTGTTAGACGTGAGCCGATTTGTGTAGCGAGTCGAATCCGTTGACTCTCGCCACCTGAAAGTGTGTTGGCTTTTCGATCCAAAGTTAAGTAATCAAGTCCAACCGAATCAAGGAAACCAAGTCTATTTTCGATTTCTTTGAGAATTTCACTTCCGATGAACAACGATCGGTCGTCGAGTGCAGTCAGGACGTCAGCATATTGTTCTGGAGGTCCAGCAGCCTCAGGGCGGAGGGCTTTAATCAGCTGATATGCTTCATGGACTGAACTTTTGCTAACCTCAGGAAGTCGGATTCCGCCAACGGTAACAAACCGTGCTGCTGGATTCAATTTCTCGCCATGACAGGCATGACAGTCGAGATCCGTCATGCACGAAATAAGTCTATTCCGGGTACGATCCGACGAGGTTTCTGCATATGTTCGCTCAAGTCGAGCAATGATTCCCTCCCATGGCCGATTCATCTTGTAAACTGAACCATTATCGGATTCGAAGTGAAAATGGATTATCGTTGAGCCAGAACCGTAGAGGAGGATATCTTTGGCATCTTCATCCAGAAGTCCGAATGGAATGTTTGGGGAAATTCCATAGTGCTCACATACTTGTTTTAGGAGTTTTTTATACCACCCTGGTGACATTGATTGACGCCATGGAAGGACGCACCCGTTTGCGACGGTAAGGGTGTCATCAATGATTAGATCAGGGTTGAATTGCCGCTGTATACCAAGACCTTGGCATTCTGGGCAGGCTCCAAGGGGTGAGTTGAATGAGAACACGCGAGGTGATAATTCAGGCATGAAGGCTCCGTGCTCCGGGCAAGCGAAGTCCTCTGACCAAGAGATGGTCGTGCCCTCAGGATGTTCAGGGCGCGTCGTGCCTTCTGCGTCGAGTGTTTTCTTAGGAATGCGTAGACTTGTGACAGCAAGTGCGCCTCCGCCCAATTTCAGGGCGTTTTCTACCGCTTCAGTCGTCCGGTGGCGACGGTCTTTTGAGAGGAGAAATCTATCGATCCGTACATCGATATCGTGACGGAAGTTTTTGTCCAATGTTGGAGGTTTTTCAAAATCTGCATCGTGCCCATTTACACGTCCGCTCATGTACCCCTGTTCGACGAATTGCTTGAACAATTCAGCATGCGTTCCTTTTCTTGCACGCACGACTGGNCTCCATATTGCGATGGTGTGTTGCTCAAAGTTCCATAGAACATCGTCAACAATTTCCTGAACTGTTCTACGTGCAACTTCTTTACCGCACTCTGGACAATGCGGTTTTCCAATTCTTGCCCACAGTAAGCGAAGATAATCTTGTATNTCTGTAACGGTGGCTACAGTTGACCGGGGGTTGTGGGATCCTTGTTTCTGATCAATTGAAATTGCTGGTGAGAGGCCTTCGATCCCATCACAATCGGCTTTTTTCATCTGACCAATGAATTGTCGGGCATAAGAAGACAAGGATTCAACGTATCGACGCTGTCCTTCTGCATACAATGTGTCAAACGCCAGGCTCGATTTGCCTGAACCTGAGACACCTGAAATTACAACGAATTGTCCTCGTGGTAATTTGACATCAATGTCCTGGAGATTGTGTGTTCGCGCCCCGCGAACAGATATCCAGTCCTGATTTACTGCCATATGAACGAACTTACCGTGTCGTCAAGGGTTCTTCAATCCGTGCCTCCAAGCAGGGTCAAAATCAGACTCAAAACGTATGGGGTCATCTGTAAGCGGATGGAGGAATTCAAGTGCAACCGCATGCAAACAAATCCTTCCATGGAGATTCGTTGTTGCACCATGCATTGTGTCGCCAATAACAGGGGTCCCGTTTTCCGCCATCGCCACGCGGATTTGATGCCTGCGACCGGTTTCAATGACCACACTGAGAAGTGTTGCATCATCGCCTTTCTCGAGGATATCCCAGGTGGTAACTGCGTGTTTGCTTGTTTTGGTCTTTTTATCTGACACAAAAACGCGTAAATTTTTGTCTTCGACGAGATGATGAACTGCTTGTCCGGATTCTGTAACGCCTTCAACCAAGGCGACGTAATGGCGATGTACGAGTCGTTCTGCGAACTGTTCCTGTAAATCACGTTTCACATCCTCTGTTTTTGCGAAGACCATGAGGCCCGATGTTGCTTTGTCTAAACGATGAACGATGAAGCACCAACCGTTCCTTTTCAATTCCCTGCAGTACTCTACGCATCGATTGTGAAGTGTATCGACCTCTAGCCGATCTGTGGCTACAGAAAGTAACCCCGCTGGTTTTTCAACGACAAGAATTGCATCATCCTCAAAAATGATGTCCAACGAATGTGTGTCTGCACTAATTTGTCTTGTTTCTTCGATCGAAATCTTCGGTTTGGGGAGGATTTCTACCGTCTCACCAACGAGAACAATGTGCTTCGCTCGGTNGATGATTTTCTCTTCAACGGTGATTCTTCGATTCGTTAGCATTTTTCTGAGAGTGTTTGTGCTAGCTTGTGGTTCCATAATTTTCAAAACATCAAGAAGGGGTGTTTCCTGTTCTACCTTCTTTTTCATGGCATTCCCTCATAAGAGGAGAACTTCGATAAGTTCCCCAGCTTCTCCCGACTGTCCTGGTTGGAGAAGCGTTAGGCCATCTGCAGAAGAGAGGCTATCGATGTTTCCTGAACCTTGATGTTTCGGTTGATTAGCAACGAACCCATCAATGGTTGATTTGAGTGTTACTCGTCGTAAGGTGAGACAATCCTTTGTTGATCGGACGCTTGTTTGAAGGCGTGCATGCACAATTTGGTCCACAGGATAGGAGCTTCCAACACACTCTCTCAAATACGGAACAACCAACATACGAAACACCACATGACTGCTTACTGGATTACCCGGCAATCCGAACATTGGCGTTCCTTTCCAATGTCCAAACAGTGGCGGTGAACCCGGACGTATCTTTACTCTCCAAAAGACGATGTCGCCTTCCGTTTCCATAAGCTTTCGAACGAAATCCCACTCTCCCATTGAGACGCCCCCTGATGTCAAAAACAAGTCACATTCGCTCGCTGCAATATCGAATTGATCTCGTAATGCATCCATCGAATCATGTACCGCTTCATAGCGTACAGGAACATGGCCAAGCATTTTCACAAGGCCCGCCAAACCAAAGGAATTTGATTCGTAAATTTCACCATAAGAGAGATCTTGCCCTGGTGGTTTCAGTTCATCGCCCGTTGAGATTATTCCGATTTTTAGTTTCTGAACGACAGGTACAGTCGCGTGCCCCATTGTAGCACACATAGATATCGACTGTGGAGTTAGGAAGGTGCCTTTTCTGAGTCCAACTGCATTTTTTGCGATGTTTTCACCGCATTTTCGTATGAAATGGGGTTTGGAAGGTTGTTGAAGTGTTACCTTTTCACCTTCTATGGAACATGCCTCAATCGGGATAATTGCATCCGCACCTATAGGGACAGGAGCACCTGTCATAATCCGAACTGCCTGTCCCGATTCTATTGAGAGGGTTTCATCGCCCGCGGCTGCTTGAGAGATGGCGATAATGTCAAGAGTTGATGGGGCTGTTTCCGTATCTTCAAATCGAACAGCAAACCCNTCCATGGCAGAGTTGTCGAATGGAGGATCGTTTACTTGCGAATGGAGGTCCTCTGCGAGAATTCGTTGATGTGCATCGTCAAGATCGACAATTTCTGTTGAACAGGGAATTGTGTGTTTCAAGGTAAGATCTACTGCTTGACTTAGTGGTAAAAAGTACGGTGTTCCCTTCATTTCATCACTTCTCCAACCAACGGCTTGCTTCGCCAACCTCAAAGGTTTGTCTTACTTCGCTATGGTGTGGTTGATTCTACTAACCTTTGGGATGTGGTCGTAAGGACCCTTGTAACAAGTGGTTCTGCGACCATAATCGCTGGAATGTTTGCCATTGGATTCGCATTGATTCTCGCAAATGTAAGATGGAGAATTAAACCCTTTTTACGAGCAACAACACAGGCGCTGTATGGACTTCCTCCCGTGGTCGTAGGTGTTGCAGTCTACATTGCATTGAGTAAAAATGGGGTTTTTGGTTCACTCAACTGGTTGTTTACAATTCAAGGTATGATCGTTGCTCAAACCTTCCTCATCTTCCCACTCGTTCTCGGCGTCTCATGGACGGCACTTGAACGCGTTTCCTCGGAGAAACGTGATGTGTTTCGTGTCATGAATGCTACAAAGAGACAACGTGTATTTCTCGAAATGTACTGCGCAAGAAGAGGCATAACCAACGCAGTGCTTCTTGGATTTGGCCGAGCTATCGCAGAGGTAGGTGCTGTAATGATGGTTGGAGGAAACATCGCAGGTAAGACCCGTGTCCTGACAACGAGTGTGGTGCTTGAAACAAGTGTTGGGCATTTGGATGCTGCATTGCAATTAGGTCTTATTCTGTTGTGCATTTCACTCGCCACTGCATTCGGATTGCAATTTATTCAATACGTTCGTTTCTTCGAGCGACAAACACTTGGAAGTGAGAAAGTCACTTGATCAAGACATTCAAAAAATTCAATGCGGTATGGGAAAATTTGACTGTCGAGAAGGATGGGACAGAAATTATTGCTTCGTGTTCATTGGAAGTTTCAGGTCGTGAAATTGTTGCGTTAATGGGAGAATCTGGCTCAGGGAAGTCAACGCTATTGAGAGCTATGGCGGGCCTAGAGAATNCACCTACAGATTACAGTCGTGATTTGGCTTACGTCTCTCAAAATCCTGTTTTGGTTATGGATACTGTTGCAAACGAACTCGAACTCTCGTCAANACTGCATAGTGATTTGCCGAATTCAGGTATCCATTACGCTTCACTATGNGGTTTTGAAGAAAAGGGTGGACAACGAACCGATTCATTATCGGGTGGAGAAGTACAGCGTCTCGCATTTCTTCGAGCATTATCGATGAACCGAAAGATCTTGCTTCTTGATGAGGTAACGTCCGAGCTTGATGGTTCTTCAGTTGAACGAATTGAGAAACAAATTGAATTGTTTAGGGATCGAGGAGGAGGGGTTGTTTTTGCAACTCACAACCCATTCCAAGCCGAGCGATTGGCTGACCGTATACTTTACATCCATAATGGAANATTGATTCATGAAGATGACGAGGTTTCAAGACAAATCCTTGAAGGTCGACGAATTGGTTAGGTTGCTGGCGCACCACCATGGAAAAGCGTTTCATTCTTGACGGTGTAGTTTTCAATTTCCTCCATTGATGAGACTAAGAAATCGCGTAAGGCAGTCGTCGATTCGCGGTGTTGATTGTCCATCAGTAAAATCGAATATGGGTTAATCAATACGGTGTCATTGAATTGATGGATGATCATGTTCGTGTTGTCTTGGCGGTACAACGCTGTACCTCGGTCAGATAGTGTCCAACACTCNAATTCATTTGAAATTGTAATCGCAGCGCCCATGCCTTGGCCAATCGATTGATAACCATCCCAAACAGGATGGTACCCTAATTCATCTTCGACGAATTCAGCTTCAGATTGATTTGAAAACATCCTCCAGAGTTCTTGTTCTTTCTGATGGGTGCCTGATTCGTCACCACGAGATACAAAACACTGATTCTCCTCAATGATATAATCAAGGGTTTCCGATAGATTTCCAGAGACATTGATGGGGCCAAGTAAAACAAAGCGATTCCAAGCGAATGTCGTCCGGTTTTCTGCAAATCCATCGGCTATAAATTCCATTTCTCGAATAGGATCGTGTACAATGAGGACATCGACATCGTTGTTTTGTGCAAGCGACATTGCTGCTCCAGAACCCACTGCAATTACATCGATTTCGGTTCCAGTACGATCTGTAAATGTTGGCAACAGTTCGGTAAGCAATCCAGAGTCTTGAAGAGACGTCGTCGTTGCAAGTCGTATTGTTGAGGTTTGAGGTTCATCCTCAGTTTGCAAACACCCTTGNAATGAGGGGAGAATCATTAAGAAAANTACAATGAGGAATCGGTTCATTTCAATCGAACGTCATTACATTGCCGCATTCTGGATATGTGCATGTGACTGTATATCTTGCCTTGGTCGGTTTGCGGATTTTCAACATCGACCCGCACATATCGCATTGAATGTTGACAGTTTCAGGTTCCTGTGGTTTCGGAGCTTCTCCAAGCGTTCGGCCAACGTCGGTGGACCATCCGAGGGAATCTGTGTAGCTGTCAGCCTTTTTGATCTTGCTTTGACGAAGAGATAACCGTAACTTACGTTTCCTTCGGGGACGTTTCTTTCCACCAGGTGCTTTTGCTGCCATGCTATCATCTGTCGCTAGAGGTAGATGTATTCAATTGCTTCTATCAACAAAATCAGACTATGGTACAAAAAAAGCGGTGAGGAGTAAGCCAATCACAGTTTCATAAATTATCGAACCTGCCATGTAAGATAAAAACGACATGCTCAAAATCGCAAAACGGAAGTATGGTGTCTTTCGAAATACAACAATCCCGAATATACAAGGTATGATAATTGAAATTCGTGGAATTTCTCCTAGACCTACATTGAACGAAATCGACATAGAGATTGGTAAGGAAATGAGTAATAACACTATCATTGGTAACGAACGGTGTAGTGAAGTTGAATCATCAGCATAATCGTCAGCGTTGGGGATTGATTTCTGTTTTACAAAATTTTCTTTTAATTTTTTGAAAAAAATTTCTTCTGAAATGCGGTTGATGGCGTTCGTTTTTGATTCGCCGTCTCTCGGTTTAGAAATTCCTGTTTCAATCAGTTTTGTGGCCTCATTCCTTGATTGTTCAAGAATCAAGATTTTTGGATCGGGGGCCATTATTTTCTAAATTATCAACGTAATATAGATTTTTTTCTCCTACAGGAAATCATATTTCTTCGGATTCCCCATTCTTTGGGAGGTGCACTCGATGTCCTTTTGATTCAAGTGCCTCAGCGAGAGGTGGACGTGCCATGTTTGGATCTGAATGATAGATAACGACGTCTTCTGCTTGGCATTCTTCAGCGAATTGAACAATCTCTTGATGTCCTGCATGTGTGGAAAACGAATATTGGTCGACATCGAGCTCAATACTTGCGAGTTTACCGAATATAGGAACTCTCCCTTCTTCGAGTAGTCGGCGACCTCCTGTATTTCGGGCTTGATATCCTGTGAGTAAAATCGCATTCTTACGATCATGTCGGAGTCGATTTAGGTACCATATGGAGGGCCCGCCATCCATCATGCCGGATGTCGAGACAATCACGTCAGCGTCCAGGGCTTTCTTACGATCCGATTTACTTGAGACCCGTCGACACCAGCGCCACGCGGACTCAAGTGCTGATGGGTCTCGTAGGGTTTCTGGATGATCCATCTGCAATCGAGCGACCCGCTTACCCATACCATCGACGTGCACATCAAGCTCTGGTAGATACTTGTGAAGGAGCATAACAACATCTTGCGTGCGCCCATTGGCAAATGCAGGCACAAGTGCTGTTCCTCCACGATCAACAACCTCAATAACACGTTCAATAAACCGTTCATTCTCTTCTTCCTTCGGAGGGTGATCTCGTCCTCCGTACGTTCCCTCTACAAACAGAACGTCTGATTTTACTGGTTTTGCTCCTACTGTCAGTTGTGAATCTCTTGTATCGAAATCACCGGAAAAAAGGACTTTCTTGTTTGGAGTTTCGACGTGCAGCATCGCAGCTCCGGGAATATGTCCTGCTTTGTGGAGTTCCAGTTTCCAATCATCTTGATGCCAAGATTCATTGAAGGCATGTGTTTTCCAAGCAGATAACGCAAGGTCGATATCACGCTTGTCCCAGGGTAGTGGGTATCCTTCAATCGATGATACTTTGTGGCAATCATACCACATCATTTCTGAAATCGCTGCAGTAAGATTCGTTGCATGGAGTGTGGTATTATGATTCGAAGCAAGCCAGGGGACCATTCCAAGGTGGTCAATATGTGAGTGGGTGATAACCGCATTCGATACGTAAGGAGCTTCGTTAGGATAACGAGGTGGTTTTGTAGGGGCGATTCCATAATCCAGGAGAAGACGGTTTGAAGCAGGATCCTCGAGAACAATTCCAACGTTTCCTACCTCGTTACCGCCACCGAGATAGTGATAACGCAATCCGTTATCGGGTGGGGAATCTGGATAATTCGAGGTTCGGCCCGGAGCATACACGACCATACCTCAACGGTTCTACCGGTAGCAATGAACTTGTGGGTCACACCCCTCTGTTTCCACTAGAGATTTCATGGTAGGCGTTGACGAAGAATTTGATGATAATTTACCATTAATAATATACACTTCACGCGACAAAATACGATTGTACTTTGTTGATTATTCTATTTTTTTCTACTTTGTTGATCTGCTTTGTCTGTAAAATTATCTCGAATGGAAACCAAGGGGTGTAAGAACGTAAACTTTGCAAATCAATATAGTCTAACAATCCATTTCTACTGAAGTCTCTTTTCGTCGTTGATGGCAATTATCTGATGCAAGATGAAATATGCCAGTGTCCACTGGAACGTGCATGGCTCATCCCCATTTCCTCGTGGATGATGATTTGTGTTACGGATGTGGTGCATGTGTTGCGCTTTGCCCAACCAATGCCCTGTCAATGAAAGGGCTGCTTGCTATTGTTGAACAATCTCAATGCACATATTGTGAATTATGCATTCCAAGCTGCCCAGTTGATGCGCTTATGATCGAGCAGAGGTGAGAATTTGAAGGTACTAATCGTTGGTGCGGGACTGGTTGCTTTTGGGTGTGCACATTCTGCCATTCAAGATTCTCATGAAGTGTACGTGGTCGACCATTCCATCGAATTTGGCTTACCGAACGTTTGGCCAAGCGTCCTGTTTGACCGAGAATCAATACCCCTCACCTTTTCAACAGATCAGCAATTTGAAGGAACGGATTCGGCTTTCCGCCATGAGTGGATTATGAAAGGCATGAGTATCGAACTTGCGAAGCAAGGAATCCAATTCTCACATCGAACCCGAGTGGTATCGTCATCCAAGGATTCTGAAGGCTGCTATAACGTTGAACTGATCGGTGCAGGACAACTCAATGGAAGGTTGACCTTTGANGTGNTAATTGATNCAACACAAGACACCTGGATACCATGGGCAACTCCACACAACATCGGAGATACGACAAACAAATATTCTGTAGAGCGTGAGAATGCAACAGGTTTTGTACACCTAGAGTCGCAGAGTTCTGATTTTTCAGATGCAATCTATCAGATTAACCGACAGGATGGTTTGTGGGAGTCATGGTACACTGGAATTCACGAATCAAAAAATCTGAAAGTGATTGAAATTATAGCAACCATGCTCCCTGTAAATCATGCCTTATGGGATTGCACAGAACGCTTTCAAAAAGGTACTGCGATATGGAATGAGGTGAAATCTTGAAAACAAAAAAACTCTATCTTGAATCAATAGAAGCTGCCTATCTGGAGGAATTTTCTGCAAAGGTTTTGNCAATTNACCAANACAAAATAATCCTTGATCAGACNTTGTTTTACCCACTCGGTGGCGGCCAAAACTGGGACTTGGGTACACTC
>FUFK010067671.1_pt1 | contig 16523 bp, 24 predicted proteins | sample 1021851 | NCBI WGS metagenome assembly FUFK01 (sample SAMEA51879418, study PRJEB19060) | metagenome | reverse complement strand
ACAGGAATTGATTGGATTCTTAGCGGCTAAAACCAGCCCTGCCAGCACCGTATATAGCCCNGAAAACTACTTTTATCTGNTNTGNNTNCCNGACAGCAACCTTGTTTACTGCTTTGATCTTAGGGGNAGGCTGGAAAATGGCTCATTCCGCGTAACCAAGTGGCCTAGNGTNNNNTTCAAGTCNTTTGCTAGAGACAGGGATGGCACTNTNTATATAGGCACTACNGNTGGTATTGGTAANTACGATGGTTTTGATGACAACAACNNGTCNTANATTTTCCGNTATTCAAGCCCCGGCCTNACCTTTGGCGATCCNTCAAAGATCAAGATTCTTAAAAAGATACGGCCCACGATTATTGGNGGTANNNANGNAGANATTNTTCTTAGCTGGACNTATGACTTTTCGGTTCAGGCCAANACNTCANGNTTTAGGGTCGGGTACNNCAANNCCNGGNTTNTATGGNGANTCAGANTANACNNNNGTTGAGTTTNNNNTNGGCGATNTGATTAGCCGCAAGTCTTTAAATTGTACGGGTAATGGCACTGTGATTACGGTAGGTTTGCAAACAGAAGTAAACGGTGCATCTATATCCCTACAGGAAATGAATGTCTTAGCGCTGATAGGCAAGACACTGTAATGATTTTTAAAGTGAGAGGAACGTACTAATGCCACATCAAGCGGGTCATTCGTACCAAGATTTAATAGATCAGGCGATAGCAGTAACGCCATCATCTGCCCAAGAAGAGTCTGGCGGCAGCTTTCTTGGCGGTCTTTTTGGCAGCGTCCTAGAAAACCTCGGGCCTATAGCATCCACTGCTGGTGGCCTTGGGGCATTAACTGGGGCATATGACAGGCTTGGCGATATTGGCGAGCGGGCTTTGGCTGGTGCTGGCGGCATTGCTGAAGAAGCCTTTACGCGGTCGCAGTTCAAGCCATTTACCGTTACTACAGGCATGGGTTCTGGCATAGATGTTGGGGCCGCAGGCGATGTTGCTGTTGGCTTGACGCCTCAAGAACAAGCTATTCAACAGAGTATGCTTACTGGCGCGCAACAGTTTACCCAGCAAGCTATGACCCCTACTGCACAGCGCGAGCAGGAAGTATTTGATCGAATCCGCGCAACTCAACTCGCTGAAGAAGAACGTCAGCGTTTAGCCCTTGAAGAAAGGTTGGCTAATCAGGGTCGTTTGGGCGTCAGAACAGCTATGTTTGGTGGTACACCAGAACAGCTGGCACTGGCCAAGGCTCAGGAAGAAGCTCAGGCTAGAGCTTCACTGGCGGCTATACAGCAGGCTCAAGCAGAGCAAAGGCAACAAGCACAGTTAGGTACGTCAATGCTCGGCGGCGCGTATGTGCCAGAAGCCCAAGCGTTGAATGCCCTACAGCGTGGCCTGCTGGCTTCTCAGTTGGCGCAACGTGGTCAGCTATATGGCACTGGCCTATTTGGTGAAGCCTCTATAGCGGGCCTAGACGCTCTTCTGGGGTCAGGTATTGGTCAGGCAGAGCTGATGGGTAGGCTTGGAACTGGTTTGCTTGGTGGGGCTATACAAGGCTCAGGCGAAGGCGAAGGCGGGATTATGGGTATTCTTAGCGAGATTGGCAGCCAAGCGGCTCCGCAAATCGGTGAATTTATTACTGGACTTTTTGGGAATTAATCATGGCTCTTAGACTTAGATCAACACAACGCCTTGCTAATCCTAACTTTGGAGATGTGCAAGGTCTTGGAATGTTAGTTGGTTCAAGCAAGGCTGTTGGCGAAAAACGACAGCGGCGTCAAGGTTTGTTTGACCAGTTAATGCAGGACGATCCTTTGCAGCAGGCACAAGCTATACAGGCATTAGGAGTTGAAGATAAAAACCCAGCTTTAATTTTGCAGGGAAGTCAATTATTGCAAGACGAAAATTCACGGTTAGCATCTAATGAGCTAAACAGATATTTAGAAGTTATAAGGAACCCAGCATCTACCGCTGAGCAAGTTGATAGTGCAGCAAATTCAGCTGCTAATTTGGCAAATACCAGTAGATATTTAGATGTTAATACGGTTCGAGGCCAGTTAACTCAAGCTAGAAATTTTCAAGCTGATAGGGTTAATAGGCTTGCTACATCTTTTATAAACAGCCCTTCTTATAGTGAGCAAGGTGAATCTGCATTTATTGACCAGTATGGGCCGCTAGGCAAAACAGCATTAACAGCAGCTAAAGTAACAAAAGCTAGTGGTGAACAGGCCTTACAAAGTGATGCAGATGCTCGTCTTCTCAAACAAAATGAGCCTTTAATTCTTAAACTTAGCAGTGATATGCAGCANCTAGCTATGTCTGACTCTTATAGCAGGGAAGCAATGGACCGCTTGCAGGCTGACTACAATGATCTTATTTCTGAAACACCAGGCTATCGCGAAAGATTTGCTTCATTAAGTTCAATAGGGCTTCAGTACAGAGACGATGTATTAAAAAGACGAGATGAGACTGTTGAAAGACAAGCTGAACAAGAAGCTGCTTTTGTTTCAACTCAAAGCGATAGATTGTTTTTGGCATTTAGAGATACAGAAGATCCAGCAAGACTTTTGGCAAATGAAAAAGAAAGGCAGCTTGGCGCAGAAAATCTTTCTGATCAAGATAAGGTTTTAATTGGGAAGGCATTTGATGATGCCGAAACCCGAATTAATGAGCATGTAGAAACTGTACAAGCTAGACTTAAACAACCAAAAGACAGGCTTACTCCAAAGGAGTTAGAGTTTTTTAAAGAAAATCCTTCAGTATTTCCTAATTACAAAGCTATTGAATCCGGCTTAGGCAGTCCGAATGTGTATGTTAGGAATGGAGCTGTTAAAAGTTTTCGGCTTGTTTACGATCAAAGCCTAAAAGCATCTCAATCAGATCGAGCATTGCAATTTAAAGCAGAGCAACAAGCAGCCAGGGCAATTGAGTTATATCTTCTTGATGATGAGTCTCAAAGAGTCGCTATTGGAGATGATATATATGATGTTATAGAAGATTTTAGAACAGGCTCAGACGCACAACAAAAAACTTTTACTAGGTTTGAGGAAGTTCTTACTCAAAAGTTTAGAGAAAATCCTCAGGCTCCAATTAGACAAACAGTTGAGCAGGCTGTTGCAGAAATTCCTTCAATGGAATCTGCTATTAACCGTGGCTCTCAAGTAAATACATCTAGGCGACAACAAGCTATAGAGGCTGTAAGAGCAGAGAATGAACCAGCAGTTAGAGAGTTGATGGAAGGCATAGTATCTGAGCGTTATCCAGATGCAACTGACGAAGAGCGACTTGAATATTTAACAGATCCTTCAATTAGGTTTGAAGCTGAAATAAATCTTGAGGCTTATTTTGAAGATAGAAAAAGACAGCAAAGACTTCAAAACTTGAGAGACTACCCTGGCGCAAGAGGCGGTTTATAGGTATGTCTAAAGTATTGGATGATTATTTTGAAAGGCGACAACGCCGAGAATCTGCAATTGAAACGGCTCGTGGAAGAGCAATTGCTCAAGGTTTAACTTTTGGATTTGCTGATGAAATAGAAGCTGCTTTTGATGCTATGACTAGCGACCAGCTTTATTCGGAGCGCATAAAAGAAATCAGGCAAGAGCAGGCTGATTATGCGTTTATGAATCCAGGCGAATCATTGGCGTTGGAGGCTGTTGGAGGATTAACTACTGGGGCTGGTGTTGCTAGTGGATTAGCTAAAGCTGGCGTGAAGTCTATTGCTAAGCAAGGTGGCATTGAAGGTGCTGTATATGGCTTTGGGAGTGGAGACTCATTTGAAGAACGTGTTGTAGGAGCGGGCTTTGGTGGTCTTACTGGTATGGCAATTGGCAAGGTTATTGATGTGGCAGTAAAACCATCGTCTGCCGGTGGTTTGAAAACCAAAGCTGACGAAATTGCTGATGAATCAGAAGCCATTAATGACCAAGGCCAGTTGAGAGCTATACAGGAAGCAGAAGATCAAGCTGTTTATAAAGAGGTTGATAATCCTCAATACACTAGAAAGCCCTTGGGTGAGGCTCAGACAGCTGGTGAGCTATGGACAGGGTTAACTGGCGCACTTAAAAACTTTTACGATGACAAGCTAACTGGAGTCTCTGACAGGCTTATGCGGCGCGTTAGCATGGATGTTGGTGCTCGATACCAACGTGCTGACGAAACTGCACTGCGGGTTATACAAAAAGACCTGGGGGATTTATCTGAAAGTCTTGTTCCTGTTATCAAGATTATTAATGAAAGCGAGCAGGCAAAAGGAGTATTGCTTGATTTTGCCGCAGGACGCCTTGGAAAAACATTTGATGACTCTCTTGCTCGCCTTGAAACTGAATTAGCCAAAGATCTAAACACTGAGCATTTTGCATCTCTTAAAAGGTATTTAGCGTATTCAAAAAACAAAAACGGAACTTTAAATAAAAGTCTGTTTGGCGCAGATTTTGATGATGCTACTTATTTGCATACTAGAAATACTGCGTTTCGCCAGAGGTTAAAAGATCAGGGGAAAACAGATGAAGAGATTGAAGCTATTTTTGAAGACCCTGCATACAAAGAAAGAACTCGTGGCGCATATTTAGATAACCGACCTTTACAACCAGAGGTAGGGCCTGATGGTAAAAAGATTGTACGCAAACGGCCAACCCCTTCTGAGTACGACAATCCTATTGTTTCTGATATGCGGCGTATATTTAAGATGGAGCGCCTTAATCAAATACAGCAAAAGTTTGGCGTAGATATTGACGCTTACAAGGCTGGCCCTCGTGCAGATGAAGCACTAATGCGTTCTTCTGAGCCTGTTTTTTTGGGCCAGCGTACTGGAGAAATGTCAACCGACCCTATATTACTTACCCGTAATTATGAAAAAGCAGCTACAGATCCACTTACACCAACAGAGTTTATGGATGCATTTGCTTACACCTTGACTCAAAAAGGCATAAGCCAAGAAGGTGCTGATTTTGCAAGGCAACAAATTAACCAAGCTCTGATGGGCCAAGCCAGTGCGCCACACCCTCTTATCCAATCCGCTAACTCACTTGCTTATGCGCTTACGCTTGCTGGTCCGTTGTCGGCAGTTCTTAACCTTGCGGATATTCCTCTTTTGGGTGCTAAGTATGGTGGCGCTGCTGTACGTGAAGGCATGAAAGCAACTGTGCCAGGCAAGTTTAAGGCTGTGCCAAACGCCGATCTGGAAAAGATGGGTTTGAATAATCAAACATTTGGCGAATTTGTAAACATAATTAACGACCAAGCAACAAATAGCACTGGTTGGATGGCGTCAACTGCCGCAAAAATGCGAGAGTCAACAGATTTTTTGATGCGCAAGTCAGGGTTTGCTGCATTTGATCGCATTGGTAAACAAGGTGTTATGCGCGGTGTATTAAAAAGTGCCGCTGATGATGCTGAAGCTGGCAAGCTAGCTGATAACTGGGGGTTTTATTTTAATGAAGCAGAGCTAGATATTTTACAAGCTCAGTTGAAACAGCATGGCTCTGATTGGCGTAAGTATACAGGCAAAGGATCTGAGTTAATTGAAGAGTTAATGTTTGCTGGGCTTGGTCAGCAACAGTTGATTAGTGCAGCAGGCAGGCCAGCAGCATGGGCCAGGAACGCCAACCTTAGACCACTATGGGCATTGCGAGGCTTTGTAGTTAAACAGCAAGCCTTAGCGTTGCGAGAAGTTGTTGACAACATTAAGGCTGGTCGCCCCGATAAAGCGGCAGAGTTTCTTGGTAGATATGCGGTATATGGCGCAGGCGGTTACGCAGCAATCAATGAGGGTAGACAGTTTATATTTGGTGATGGTGAGGTATCAGCCAGCGGCGTTGCTAGAGGTTATGGGGATGCCTGGGCGTCACTGTTAACTGCTAATACTCTTGGACTAAATGACTATCAGTATGGTCAGATAAAAGAAAATGGTATTTTGGCTACCTTTGCCCAAGGAATGCTGCCAATTGCAATTACACGGCCGATTGACATTGCTGGCACTACGGTTGGAGTAATTGACAGAGAATATCCTGTTGCTCGATTAGCTTCAGAGCTTCCGTTATTTAGGGATGTTGGGCGTGTTAGCCGTAATATTGGAGAGCAATTAGACATTGACCCGCTGGCAGAAGTTGGCGGGATGATGACTCGAAAGCGCTTGCCAGATGCTGACTAGATAGGTATTATCTTTTTCAGTTCTTTTTGAATACCACCCTGTGAGTAGGGTATGTACAATTCAAGGAGTGCTGCTACCCCTCCCTGCCTGTGCACCTCACAGTAAGCAGGCAAGGTGGGGACCTTACTTATATTTCTTTTGAATATGTTTGAAGATGGCGTATATGGATAGTCCATAGAAAGCCAGGATAGACATGGGTATGCTTAGGTAAATAAGATCCCATGGATGTAGAGCAAGTATTTCCCACACGCCATCCAAGGCGCTTTCTACCTGATTAGCTGCACACTCCTCCATTAATTCCAGCTTATGATTTCGTAAACAGGGTCGGCTAGGGCTTTTCTAAACTCTGCTCGATAGTGGTCACTTATTTCTTTTCGTAAAAGTTTATTTGTTTTTAGAATAGCATTTGCTTTTTCACGCAATATATTCATGTGTCCTTCCCCATAGGTTTTAAGCAGGAAGTCGTGGAACTCAATAGGGTTGGCTGTAAAGTAACGATGGTGATAGCGGCATAGGGTTATGGCATTATCCATTGACCAGCGTACAGACTTTCTAGCCCTGCCATAGATGTGCGCACAGTCCGTCCCTTCTGCAAAACAAAACATGCAGCGGTTTTGATCTCGATGCCTTACGCACTTGCTGAACCAATCATCACACGCTTCTCTTTTAACTCCCATATTCATCTCCATTTTTTACTGACTGAGGGAATGGCACAAGTATTTCTTTGTGCTCTACAAGCCACCTGACAAGCACCTCAGCTGCTTCGCTTAGCTGCCTACCCGATAGCCCTGTCGTAGACTTTTTATCGTACATGGCTTTAATGATGGGCTTGTATAGCATTTCTTTTACAAGCACCTCGGTAAATGGAACTTCAATTTCTTGGTTGAACGGGTGGGTTGCAGAGTAGCCAGCATTGTTAAGCTCTTCTGCCATCTGCCGAAACCATAGGTGCATTGCATTATTTTGTTTTTCAGTGCGCCCTGCGGCCTTGATTGAATAGATATGATGCTCGCCTTGCTCCAGGGCAAGTGTTGCAAACGCCACAAAAAACTCTAGCTTTTCTTTATGGTCAACTAACCATTGGTGTCCGTCTGTCACATTGCACTCCACCATTCGAGAACTTGAAGCGCCACAGTCAATGCTGTGACACCGATTAAAGCAACGATATGTTCGCCTAAATCATCCATATTAGAATGCCCAGAATGCCCACTTTGCCCTGTGTGCCCATGATTTAGGGGGCGCAAAGGGGGAAACCGCCCCCAAAAACACGGGCATTACCGGCAATCTGGGCATCCTGGGCATCCTGGGCATTAGAATGTAACCCACTGATAAAACTTTTTGCCGTGGTTACCCCTGCGCTGTAGCTCTAAACTGTTACCTTTGAGTAAGTCTATACAGGTGCGCAAAGTTTTACGACTGCATCCGTTTGGATTTATTTCTTCATCGTTTACCAACGAGAACAAGTCGTTTTGAGAGTGAAAGCCGCCACCTTTCATTACGCTTTCTAGCATGATGTATTCATCTTCATACTTGGCCCGTGCTTTTTTATGGTTGATCTGAGCTTTCTGGCGCTTTTCAAGATCCTCAATGTCATCAGGGCTTATAAACTCTACAGAATCTACCGACTCTTCATAGTTAATTAACGCCCCTGTTTGTTTATACTTAAAGCCACCTTCAAAGCTGACCTGGCTCCTATCTTTTTCATTGATTACTAAAAGTTCCTGCCATGGAGCAAACTTGTCATTGAGTGGGTCGAGGCCAAACATATTGTCTACGTCTGCTTTGAGATCGCCAACGCCCTCATAGATTAGCCTGCCATCCATACTGCGGTGTTTGTTACAGTGACCAAGTAGTATTACTGTGCCACCTTCCGCTGCAAACTCTCTAAACACATGCATTGTTTGGCGCATCGTTTCTTTGCTAAGAACGGGTGCAAACTTTTTGAGAGTGTCACAAATTACAATCTTGCCATCTGCTTCGCCCTCCATTCTGATGTAGCTCAGCAGTCGTAGTGCATCTTCTGTGGTGCGTAGTGATGGGTCAGGTGAGTTAGCCAGTGTCACCATCGTCATCCCGTGCTTGTCACCTAGCTTGGCCTTTTGCAGAACGCCACGAGCGCCATCGTCCTCGTTGAAGTAGATAACATCAGAGCCTTTAATGAGATTGTTGCGTATAGATTGGAAAAGATTGCCAAGTATCCACACTGTTTTGCCTGCACCACTTGGCGCATAAACCAGGCTAACCGTCCCAGTGTTTATCATACGCGGGATAACCTCACGCTCTTTTGCAAGCCGTGATTCAAGTTCCGTGATTCTGTGGTTAGTTGCTGCGTTCTTTAATCTTTGTAGTGCTGATGCTGTAGGGGTATGTGTCGCTCCGTTTATTTGATTGATAGTGTTTGGTTTTGCTCGTGACTCTTCAGCGCAATACGCTGCCCAATCGTCTTGCATTTGACTCCCCTTTTGCTCGACGTGAACCTTTAACTTTGCACTCTTACAGAATATCTGTCAATCAATTATGCTACCTTTCTTCAATAATTTAATGTTGTTTAATATTATCTAATATGGTTTAATCTCATCAAGGTCAAGCATAGGAGGGCCAAATGAAGGCAAACAAAGACAAAGGGGAAGTTGAGATTCATGGTAAGGTTTACTTAACTGTAGCCAGACGCATAAAAGATTTCCGTGATTCGGAACGTTACGAGGGTTGGTCAATTACCACCAAAAGAAAAGTTACCACTGGCTCGTTGGTTGAGGTCAGGGCAGTAATCAAAGATGAAAGTGATAGAGTCATTGCCACCGGAATGGCAGAAGAAGATCGAGCGTTTGGCAAGATCAACAAAACATCTGCCCTTGAAAATGCCGAAACATCAGCAGTTGGTAGAGCGTTAGCGTTCCTGGGCTTAGGTGGGAGTGAGATCGCCAGTGCGGATGAGGTGTCAAACGCCATCGTCCACGGATCTGCCAAAGATTCAGTTGACCCCATTCTTAATCACAACAAAGCCTTGGCTGCTAACTTGTCAAGTGTTTACTACATCAAAGAATGTATTGCGAGAGAGGATATGCTCGGAGTAGCGGAAGGGTGGAATGAGTTAGATAACAGCACCAAAGAAGCATTGTGGTTAGCCCCCACCAAGGGTGGCATCTTTACCACAGAAGAGCGTCAGGTATTAAAGTCTGATGAATTTTTCAAAGCGAGGAAAGAAGTAGCATGACAGAAGAAAAGAAGAAAGAATTTACCGAAGGTTTGATTGTTAAAAAGCCGAAGGAAAATGATCCGTCATTTGTCAAAATGCACATCTCGATTATGTGCAAAGACTTTTGGGAGTGGGTTAAAACTGTCAAAGATCCAGAAGATGATTGGCTTAACATCGAGGTCAAAGAATCAGGGAGAACTGGCAAGTGGTATGGTGAGCTAAACACTTGGCGACCCGAAAAAGATGGTCACGGAACCTTGAAGTCAGCCGCTGAGCTTGCTGAGCAGCATGCCGCATCGTCCCCGGATTCCATGCCAGATTGGATGAAGTAACGCCATGCTTGACTCTCATGGCATTTTTGCCCCGCTTGTCGGGGCTTTTTTTAAGGAGAAGTAATGAACGATCAAGTTGAACCCCAGGTTAGTGGCAAAGAGTGTTTGTATTACCGCACTTTGTTTGAGATTTTTAAGGTGTATACAACGCCTAAACTCAAGCGTGTACTGGAGGCTAATAACATCAGGTATATGGTGGATGGGAAGGGTAAGCCTTTCGCCTATCGTGATGATGTATACGGGTCCACGTATGGGCAGCCAACGTCAGATGATACTGTTACACCGACCGAACTTAGGCGTGCTCCGGAGGAGCCAGTGCCAACCGAAACACCGCTCGGTCAATAGGGTGGGGCCGGTATAGCATCAGCACCGTGCCAAAATCTGCGGCCTTCGTGCCAACGGGGAGTGCAGCGATTCCGTCCATCGGGACGCTGCCAACCGACTCAATCAGGCTCGGAGTGAGAGCCCTGGACTAACCCGCTTCTGTTAAAAACTCTTCGCTTACCTCGTCTATTACACCATCTTTATAAGTTCCCTGGAAGAAACCACCCTCATCTACGTAACTGGCTTTTACGCTCAGCCCCATATCTACTAGCTTTTCCCACACTGGAACGGGTGGAGCCCAGGCAGTCCAGCATTCAAAAACAAAAGAGTAAACATCGTCCTCTTCTGCATGAGTCCACCAGAATTTATCATCTTCATTCCAGCTTCTATCAAGGATTATAGGGCTACATATATCCCACTTTGTACCCCAGTGATCGCAGCACCACTCATACCAATCAGCGTGTTTCTCAAATGGCATGGGAATTACAGTTTGTAAAAGATTACCCTGCTCAACTGCATGCTCTAAAGCATAAATTGCTTTCGCAGGACCACTGATAGTTACGGTTTGATCGCAATGATTAGGCATCGTATTGCCCTCCCTCATAATGTTTTGTCGATTGATGGTCGAGCCAGTTTTCAATGCAGTACTCACACCAGTATGCATCAGGCCCATCTTCTACTACGTTCGCAACATTGAGAACTTTGCAATCCTCAGGCGCTTCTTTACATGAATCACATATTGTCATCAGTAATCCCCCAGATCAGGACGCCGCTCCCAGAATAAATCTTCGATGGCCTCCAGGTTGAATAGGTGTTTGATGTCTTTAGCTGGAAATGCGCCATCCTGTACAATCCGCTCTATCTCCATCAATGGTGGTTCATCTTTCGTGCCTGCCTCAATGTAAACCTCAACTGTTACGCAGCACTCCGCCAAATCCCAATGCAGTTTTCTTGTATGCATCATGCACCCCTCTCATTTCTTACCAACATCTTAAGACCTTCCAAGTGGACAAGGCCCCAATCAATACCTCGCATGAAACCTAATTGCCTATCCCGCTCTGCTAGATCATCAGCACTGGCTGACCATGACAGCAGCGCCTCTTGATGCCTATCCGATAGACGCTCGATAACCCACTCAATATGCTCATAAATAGCTTCGATGTTGTCACTCACTGTGTACTCTCCTGCTTCAAAAGCTCTTCGATTGATTTGAAAACAGGGCCGTAGCTACCAATGCCCTGCGAACCCTGCACTTCTGCAACAAAATCATGTAGCCCCTGGTAGCTGGGCTTCATGTCATTCGCCGTACACCAGTTGAAATATGCACGGCACAATGTCCTTGGATAATAAACCTCTGAGTTATCAGCCATCGACGGAAAGCTCCACCTCAATACTGCTTATCAGAAATGATAGGTCACGTTGAGTCATCGCCATCTGATCACTCAGAGCAGTCCGTGACAGCCAGNTGTGAGCATCNACCAATGCTTTCCGTGCTCGCTCCANCTTNTCAGCTATGCGTCAGGTCACTACCANTTGGCATAGCTTGGGCTAGCTGAATAGGGGAAAAGACTACGCGCAGCCTGCTTTACTACATCGGGATATACTGCATCCGCAGGCCATGTATCGAGAACGTGGTTCCGAACTGCCTGGGCCTCTGCCTTGCACAACTCAGGACATACACGCGTAACGTACTGCAAACTAAAATCGGTCATAACACTCTCCATTTGATTGATAAAAGGTGATTGCACATACCCTACTCACAACGATTACCTAGGCCCGTTGTTTTCGCCACCCTCGCCTAGCCTTAGCCTATTTGAATGAGCATATTCGTGGTCCATATCGCACTAAACTCAAACTTTACGGTTACAAGCCATCGCACTACTACTCCTCTGTACAATCGGTGCGCTCCGCTACGGACAGCAGAAACTGTGAGGCGGGGATCCGGTCCCCCCACCCACTGGATGGGGGCCGGTCCCTGCCGGTTTATGCGGCTTTTTCATACTTCCGCATAAGCTGGAACTGCGACATGCAATACTCAAAAGCATTCTTTGCATCGGTCGCAGCAGTGAATAGATACTTGGGGTCAGACTTGATTGCTTTCTGCCAGGACCTCAGATAACTCGCATGATTCTTTAGGTCATAAGTTACGCCAAGCTCCGCGCACAAAAACACCGCGCAAAGTTCCGCAACAAACTCCTCTTTCGCATAGTCCTCGTCACCAAACTTGCCAGTGAGGTCGCGATCTAGTCGTTTGTTATGGCCTGTTGCATGCCCACACTCGTGATAATAAGCGGATTGGTGCTCATCATCAGAATCGAATTGCCCAGGTGGACAGATTTTGATGGTATCTGTTAGCGGCAAATAAGAAGGATTATGGTCTGGAGATTCTGAGGTAGTCAGTTGTAAAGCCTCACCCATCTCATAAGGATTTTCTAACTTGCTTGCTCGCAACTCTGGCTCCGGAATTGTGATTCCTGTTTGCTCCAAGTTAAAAAGATTGTAGACCCTCATAAACTTGTATTGTTTTTCGGGATCATCTTTATCTTTGCCACTGCCATAATAGATAGCAGGGGTCGCAGTTTGTCCTTTAAAACTACCACCAAGGTCGATGATCTGCTTTGCAGTTAGCCAGTACGAACTTTTGTAACCATTTTGCCATGCAGAAATCATGGTGGTCAGCTGGTTTGTGCCGGTGTAAACGTGCTTTGTCACAAGATTACAGTGCAGCCTCGGGTTTGCCTTCCAGGTTTTGCGCCAGGAATCTTCCGACTCCATGGCGCTATCCATTAGGTTGATGATTTTGTCGAATCGCTTGCTCATGTCAGCCCACCATGCTCAGCTTGATTGAAGTAGGAGACACTGAGAACTTAAGTTTCATTCGGTTATTGCGCGCCGCAATTACGAAATCAATATCATCGAATTGGACACCGAAATCATCGCCGCCAAACTTGTAATGACATTCATCGTAATAATCTAAATCTTTTTCTGGATCGCAACCGCGGAAGAAAAATATAACCCCCGTGCCATCGGAATTGTTGCCTGCTCCGATATACGCTCCGTGATCTTTAGCTAAATAAAAACTGTCGTGATTGTGCTTTTCGATACAATCAGCCAGCGCTTTAGTTTCTTTCAAGGACAATGTTTTCTGAATGGTCACTTGGTCACCTCCAATTGCTCTAATCGATTCCAAAACTCAATAAATGCTGAGAGTGCTTTGTACTGGTCAGGTCGCATGTCGCTTCCGTATTCAACCAACAATTCATCAGCATCCCACATGTCGCCCAAACCTCTAAAATGCTTGCGTAAAAAATCACCGTACACATCACCCAGGCTTGCCATGAGATCTATTTGTTTTGATTCCATCTCGGCAGCCGTTAGAGCCAGTGCTTCTTTTAGATGCTGGCAAGTTTGTAAACGCTCTGATGTAGATTCTTTGGTCCAGAACTTACTGCGTTCTATGTCAGGTGTTGATTTCACCTCATCTAGAATGTCAGTTTCCATCTCGATGAGATGGTCAACTGCAACCTGTAGACAATTCAGCCCTAATGGGCTTACGAAAAAATCGAGGAAAATTCCTTTAGCCATATTGCACTCCGTTTGATTGAAGGGGCATCGCAGCCCCTAGATAATTGGAAAAATGTAGGTGTCAAAAATTGCGTAGACAACCAGGCAGAACACTCCGTTGTTCCAGTTCATCAAAACATCATCCAATGCTTTCAAGGTTCACTCCTTACTTGTTAACCTGTTGCCAAGAATATCAACCTTTGCTAACCTTTGCAAGGTTTTTATTAAAAAAATTTAGAGTGGTGAATGCCCCCTCGCCCAGGCAGGGGGGCATGAAGCACGACCTAATCGGCAATGAGTTTTCCTAGTTCCGACAACTCGGGCAGCTCATTGGCATCATCGTCATCAGCCAGGCGGTCGTTGTTAGTGGTAACCACATTATTGGACGCGTGAACACCATCATCTGCGTTCATCACAAATATCAATACGGTCTCCATCACTCCCCCCTATCCAGCTGGTTTTTCTTATTGTTCATCGGCACATCGAAAATTACGGCAGCCAGCATAATCATCGCCACCACAAACAATCCGACACCCGCCAACGTACTGTCAGGGTCCAACTCCACAATCCCGTGCATAACCAGGCCAAAGCCTGCGAACCAATAAATCAAAGATAAAACGCCAAAGTTCATAACTCTCACTCCGTAGACAAAAAAATGGGAGCCGAAGCTCCCGCGATGGTTACTGAGAACGCTCAGCTTCAGGTATGTTTTGCAGATACTCGATGCGAGCCTGCAGCCTTGCCAGCTCTGCGGCCTTAGCCTCTTCACAGCTGACCCAAGCCTGGCGGGTCCCACGTTTGGTGAGCTTAGGCTCGCCAACATTGGGACCTTCTTTGTGTACTGAAACACCGAAGATGATCTTGTGGCGCTTGCCGTCGATGAGTACCTCGCCCTCGAAATACTCGTTGCCTGCCTTGCTGGTTTTTGCGAAAGCGATTCCGCGTCCTTCTTCAAGTTTGAGTGCCATGGTGGCCTCCGTTTAGTGATTGATGGGTGTCGTTGCCGACAGGAGTAGAACTCCACTGGCTGGGACTGATTGCAAGGGGGAACTTGAGCGTGAATCGCGGAGGGTCCGCGCGTAGCGTGGAAACCGTTATTCTCGCGGCCCTTGCGAGCAGGCGCAGACTGTGGATTCGTTACGTATGGCAGGCTACGACGTGTACCCATCTATCTCTAAATGGAGACACGGTGTATGGCACCGCTTGAGGGAGGACGTGGACTCGCGGCAATCACCGGCTTGGTGAAATGATTTCGTTGGGGGTGCTGTCGGGACACTCGCACTCTGTCGTACAGATCCAGCCCTAGCGGAGAGATCCGGGTCTATGCCGCGACAAGTCGCCCTGCGGGATGTTTAGCTCGGCGCGTCCCACGCCTCTCTAATCCCGCTAAGACCACAAANGCAGCGGCAAGCCGCNCTCTCACGGCGCTTCGAGACCCCCGGGAGGGGGTCTGCGCGCCGCGTAGGTAAGTAGTTGCCACCCAGACACAAAAAAGAGTAAATTAGAGCTCTTAGAACCGTTTAATCCCAACGTATTGTACCGATATTCCATATTAGAATTAGTTACACGAGAGAAAGGGGTTGTACTCGTCTAGGATTAATATAGGATAGGGGGGGTCGGAGGGCTTAATGAGTACTGTTTTTTATGCGGGTACTAGATCTGTTTGCTGGAATAGGTGGTTTTTCTCTGGGTTTGGAGAAAGCTGGTTTTGAAACAGTAGCCTTTTGTGAGATTGACCCGTATGCTCAGTCTGTTTTAAAAAAGAATTGGCCTGGTATTCCTGTATATGACGATGTTAGATGCATTACAGCAGATAGACTTGTTTCAGACGGAATTAACGTCGATGTCATCACGGCTGGGTTCCCGTGCCAAGACATCTCGCTTGCGGGAAACCAAGAAGGTCTTGACGGAGAGCGAAGCGGACTCTGGTCAGAGTGCGCCCGTCTGCTTGGGGAGATTAGACCCCGATACGCCATCTTTGAGAACGTCACAAACCTGCTTGCTGGACAGCGGGGAGATTGGTTTAAGCGAGTTCTCTGGGACATTTCCGCGCTCGGGTATGATGCGGAATGGCACTGTATACCAGCTTCAGCAGTTGGCGCACATCACAGAAGAGATAGAGTCTGGATTGTGGCCTACCCCAGCAGCAAGGGATTACAAGGGGGCGAGAAGGCCAGAAACAATGGCAAAGACCGGCAGAAACCCAGAAACCAACTCATTACCGGACTCGGTGGAGTTCAAGGGGGAATCTGGGAGATTGAACCCAACGTGGGTAGAGTGGCTAATGGGATTCCCAAGCGGTCACACAGACTTAAATGCTTAGGAAATGCCGTAGTCCCGCAAATACCTGAGATAATTGGTAATACTTTGATAAAAGAGGTGAAAGATGGAAGATCATACAGTTGAGTTTCGTTCTATTGATTACTATTCAATGTGCGAAAAGTCTAAGAAGCAAGTTAAGGCTATGCAGGATGCTGGGTTTTCTACGCCCCATGATGCAAAATCTACCCCTGAAGAAACTGAAACCCCTAAAATGGGTGGCTATTCTGTAATAATGATGGGCAGATGAAGAATCACAAACCTACAAAGCAGGAGCTTGCCAGTAAATCTGCTGGCGGTCGCGGTAAAGGGGGTCGCCCAAAGGGTGATGCTGCCATTATCAATGAGTATAAAGCTCGTATGCTGGCGTCACCCAAGTCCAGAAAGGTGCTTGATACGATATTTGAGGCCGCAATGGACGATGACCACAAAAACCAGGCNGCTGCATGGAAGNTGGTAATGGATAGAATCNTACCAGTAGCCGCATTTGAAAANGATGTAGCCCAGAANATAGGAAAATCTGCTATTCAGATTAATATTACTGGGGTTGGCACTACAGAAATCACCCCATCAGAGCCAACATCAATCAATCAAACCACAATAGACGGGCAATCTGGTGAAGTTCTTTCGCATTGAAGAA
>FUFK010060784.1_pt1 | contig 16525 bp, 13 predicted proteins | sample 1021851 | NCBI WGS metagenome assembly FUFK01 (sample SAMEA51879418, study PRJEB19060) | metagenome | reverse complement strand
GCTGACCGCGGGGTATAACCGCCAGTCGCAGCAGGACCTGAACGACGATGGCTGGGCGGACATGCCCGGCTACGAACGCTGGACCGCGCGACCGCGCCTGTTCTGGGAAGGCGGGGCGGGCGCCAAGGCACTGCTAACCTTTGGCGCGATGACCGAGCAGCGCGATGGCGGCACCCTGCCCGGCCGCACTGCGCCCGACGGCGCGCCGTTCGTGCAGGGACAGCATAGCGAGCGCTTCGACCTGGGTCTTACCGCGCAGACGCCGATCGAAGGTGTCGGCACGCTCTATCTGCGCGGGTCGGGCGTCACCCAATCACATCGGCATCAGTTCGGGGCGGTGACCGAGCGTGACCGGCACCGCACCGGCTTTGCCGAGGTATCGCTGGGCGGCGCGGTGGGAAGGTCGAACTGGTTGATCGGAGCGGCGTTCCAGGCCGATGGCTATCGTTCGCGTGCGTTCCCCGCATTCGATTACAGCTACACCGCGCCAGCGCTGTTCGTGCAGGGCGAGAGCGAAGTCGCCGAGGCACTGACGTTGGCGGCGAGCGCACGTTGGGACGCGCATAGCGACTATGGCTCACGGGTCAGTCCAAGGCTATCGGCGCTCTACCGGCCCGGTCCATGGACGATCCGCGCCTCGGTCGGCCGTGGCTTTTATGCGCCGACGCCGTTCGTCGAGGAGATCGAGGCGAACGGCCTGTCGCGCGTCGGACCCTATGCCAGGCTCAAGGCCGAAACTGCCAACACCGCCTCAATCGACTTCGGCTATGCCAAGGGACCGGTCGAGGCGAATGTCAGCCTGTTCGCGTCCAACATCGATAGCAGCGTGCAGTTGCGCGAACTGAGCGCGACGCGCGTCACGCTGGCCAATGCCGATGGGCTGACGAAGACACGAGGCGTCGAGCTGCTGCTGCGCTACCGCTGGGAGGCGTTCACGCTGACCGGCAGCTATGTCCATATCGACGCTACAGAGCCCGATCCCGATGCGGCCGGGCGCCGCCGCGTTCCGCTGACCCCGCGCAATACCGCCGGGCTGGTGGCGATGTGGGAGAAGCACGGCAAGGGACGCGTCGGGTTCGAAGCCTATTACACCGGCATCCAGTCGATCGACGACAATCCCTATCGCACGCGCAGCCGACCCTATGTCGAGCTGGGGCTGATGGGCGAGCTGGTGCTGGGCAAGGTCAGCCTGTTCGTCAACGCCGAGAATCTGCTCGACGTGCGTCAGACGCGTTGGGATCCGCTGCTGCTGCCGCAGCGCGCACCGGTCGGGTCCTGGACAGTCGATGCCTGGGCGCCGAGCGACAGGCGTGTCATCAATGGCGGGATACGGTTCCGCTTTGGCGGGGAGTGACCTCTCCATATCGTAGCTCGCCAAGCGCCTGCGACATGATCTGCCACCCGCCGGAAAGGCCGAGGCTGGCGAGCACGAGCGCGACGGCGATATCGGGCCAGGCCGTTCCCGTGCCGAAGACACCAGCGGCAGCCGCCACAACGCCGATGTTGCCGATCGCATCGTTGCGTGAGCAAATCCATACCGAGCGGCGATTGGCGTCGCCCTCGCGGTGCCGCCACAACATCACCGCACAGGCCAGGTTGGCGACCAGTGCGAGCACACCGACGATCCCCATGGTCTCGGCCGCGGGCAGCGTATTGTTCACCGCCATCCAGACCGTGCTGACCAGCACCCAGGCGCCCAGGAGCAACAGCGACACCCCTTTGACCAGCGCCGCGCGAGCGCGCCATTGAAGCGCAAGTCCCGCCACGCCGAGGCTGATCGCGTAGTTGGCGGCGTCTCCGAGGAAATCGAGTGAATCTGCTTTGAGCGACGCCGACCGTGCCGAGACGCCCGCAACAATCTCGACGGCAAACATCGCAGCATTAATCGTCAACGCGATCCACAGGACGCGCCGCCAAGCACGATCTTCAGTCTTGTCATCAGAGGGCGGTGCGCCTCCGCAGCAACTGCCTGCCATCTCGCAATCCTCGAAATCGAACGGACGACAGGCTATATGGAGGCTGTAGTAGCTATAGGGTCAAGAGCATGGCGATGACGATCGGCGATCTGGGCAAGGCGACCGGCACCAAGGTCGAGACGGTCCGCTATTACGAGAAGATCGGACTGTTGCCCAAGCCGCCGCGTACGGGTGGAAATTATCGGGATTATGGGGAGGCAGAGCTCGGCCGCCTGTCCTTTATCCGCCGTGCCCGTGATCTGGGTTTCTCGCTCGATCAGGTACGGGCGCTGCTCAGACTGTCTGATGACAGGAGCTGGGATTGCGCCGGCATTGACCGGATCGCCGAGGCGCATTTGCGCGAGGTTGATCGAAAACTTGCCGATCTCGAGGCACTCCGTCGCGCGCTAAAGGCTGTGATCGATTCCTGCGACGGCGGCACCATCGCGGACTGTCGCATCATCGAAGCGTTGGGAACAAGAGCGGCTTAGCGCCCCTATAGCGGTCATTCCAGCGATCGAAGCGGCTTCCCAAAAGCGGCCGGTCAGCTTTGGCGTACCGAAGCGTTGATAGTGTAAACTCCGCTAGGAGATCATCGGCCTTGGCGGCATCGTCGTCATCAGGTCTTCTACAATAGAGCGTTCGAACGGATCGAGGTCGGAGTCCGGATGCTGAGCCGCCAGGAAAAGAAGATCGACTGCCTCGCTGAGCGTTCCTGGACCATCTCCTGCATATTTCAGCCGTTTGGTAGTTTCCGGGGGCACTCCGTATTCGTCGAGTGCGAAAAGACTGGAGTTCATAAAGAGGCTCGCTGCCCTGGATGCGAATGTCGAATAGTCGCCAACCTTCTCCCGTCCGTTCCGCGTCAGAACCTCGGCCTGGATGTTACTGATCGCTAGCAGGCTTCGGGGGAATGTGTAGGAGACGTAGCGCCGCATAAATTTGAGGGCCTGTTCGACCGATTCACTCACAGATTGGAAGAAGGCACGGTTTGCGACCCTGTGGTCTATGTAGGACCTGAACGTCTTCGCAAGCCGCAATCGATCCAGTTCGGCCTTCAACCCCATTCCGGATGTGACGCCGTAGCGGCTTAGGGCGTAACCATCGAAATGATCGTGGATCATCTCGCACACCTTCAGCAGCTGGAAGGGCTTAGGCATGCCCGACCATACGAGGGCGTCCTCCAAATTGAGTAGGTCGCGGACGATGTGCGTGTGAACGGCATATTGTCGGTCGAGGGGTACATGCCGATTCAATCGAAGGGTCTCCATCGAAAGGGGGCTCTCCCTTTCGATGTCCAAGACACGCTGCCTTGATATCGGCGCGAGGTCCTCGTCATCCAGCTCCAGCAGTAGTGCGGCAGGTGTATTCTCGTTCTGCAGGCCGACACCGATCTCCACGGACATCGTCTCATCCGGCGGTGCGGCTTCGAGGACGAAAACCTTGCCGATGAAATACTTGCGCATGCGGCCGGCTCGGCCTGCGATGTTGCGGAAGGTAAAGGCGTCGAAGCCTGTGTTCTCGACCCGACGATCGTAGATGATGACATTCTCCGCGACCGTGTTGATGCCCTCGATGAGGGTGGTCGTGCAGATGATGATCTTGATCTCGCCGGAGTCGAAGGCGCGAATGATGTATTGTTGGATCGCCCGTGGTACGTTGCCATGGTGTATCCCGATCCCATGCTCCAGCGCTTTCGTGAGGATCCATTCCTCCGGATACTCGCGTCGTAGCCATTCGACTGCGGCGCGCGTGGATGCGACCCTTCCGAAATCGCCATGCTCAAGCAGATACTCCGCCAAGGACGTCGCGCGGGGAGGAGACTGGCAATAGACTAGCGTGGGGGAGGCGAGTTGGCCGCATAGCTCGGCGAGCTTTTCCTTCCGCGCATCCCCTTTCTCGGGCAGGTCGAACTGAACGATGTCGAGTGCCACCGTCGAGAATTCCGACGGGACGAACACCGGATTGTAACGGGCTGCGATGCCCGCCACTCCGCTGACATGTGGCCCTATGAGGTAGAATTTCGCACCTTGACCAGCGAGGCGAGCGAAGACCAGATTGAGGTCAACGGAACGCTCAGGCTCCTTCTCGTCGATCTCCAGCTTGTAGAATTCGTCGATGACGAAGAACTCTACCTTGTCCAGATCCTTGCGCGCGAGTGCCCTTTCCTGCGTGAGGACGAATATCACCGGTCTGCTGAAGTCAGTCTGCTGCGTCGGGTGAGTGACGACCTCGTGCGTCTGGGCGAAGCGGCGACCCAGCCGGCGTCGGGTCTCATCGATCAGGGCGATGGTAGGGACGATTATGGCGATTACATTGTAGAGACCGGAAGCGATGACCGCGTCCACCACCATGCTCTTGCCCACGCTGGTCGTGGCGCTCAGCACGACGTTTCTGCCGGCGACGAGATCGCGGTAGATCTGCAACTGCAGCGTGTGGAAAAAGTAGTCTTCCTCGTCCGGAATCGGCGCCCGGTGAGCTTCCATGAGGTAGTGATCGTCCAATGACCGGGCGTTGTCCGGATCGGCATAGGGTATCAGGCCGACGGAACGGATCAGACCGTCCAGCAGCGGGTGGAAGTCGTCCCGCAACAGATCCTTTGCGGCCAGCATGCGGATGACAAGTTCCCGCGCGGCCGGTTGTGTGGCGACGTCGTTGGCGAGCGCGCTGACGGTTTGAAGCGCGTCGAAGGCCATTTCCGGAGGAAGTGTCCGCGAGGATAGAGCCGATCTTATCTCCGCCTCGGTCACCGGTCAGCCTTTAGGGTCGTTTCAAACAGGCCGGAAAGCGTGTCTGCGCATTCGACCGGTATCAGGAAGATGTGGATTTTGAAGTCGCGCAGATCGGTGTCCAGTTCGGCTTGGATGGCGGCGGACACCTCATTGGCCTCCTGTCTGAGGCCGTCGAGATAGTCGTGTGTGAATCCTTCCGCGAGCACGTCGCTGTCATAAGCGATGAGCAGTGGAACGTGCAGAACAGACAGCAGGTCGTCTATCTTGCCGTTGGCGACCATCGAACGGCCAAGGTTGTGCTCGCTGAGGTGAGCCGGATGCCGTAGCTGCAGGATTATCTTCTCGCGCCGCAGGATCTCGCGGTTAAGGCCAGACCTGAGTGCTTCTGCCACCGCCGCGGGCATACTCTCCCGATCCGTTACGGCCGTCAGTCGGCTTTGGCCAAGCCAGAGCTGATCGCCGGCATCGTCCAGCACCACGTGGGCGCTGCCGAAAACGAGGCGACCGTCGTTCATATGGAAGATCTTGCAGGCGATTGGTTCCGAACGGTGATGGTGCCTCAGCAGCGCGTGCAGCATGAGCTCGGCGAGCAGTTCCTTCGCATGTAGGCCGCCATGCGCTTCGCAAGCCTCAACTGCGCGTGTTAGCAGGCTTCGTGCGTTGAGTTGGTCTAGGTTGGCGAGGACCGTAGGCGGGAGCACAACTTCGGGAATCCAGTCGAGCAGGTGGTCGACGAGTTCGCGGCATCTCCATTCGCCGCCGTCGAATTCCACATCCCAGCCGGAAACCGTTCGATTGTGCGATGTGCCGACCCCGCGGTGGAATTCGGAGAAGAACTCCTCGGATCGGACCCGGTAGACCTTGATGGTTCGTCGGGTCTCCGCGGCGAACAATGCGATTTGGTTCCTCCACCATCCGGTGGCGGTGGCGCGGGAGATGCACTTCTTCTCAGGAGCGTGAACCCGCGAGGCGTCACCGGCGTCGATGACCATTCCAAGCAGGTCGGCGTAGCTGGTCTCTATTTCGGTGACGTGTGGCCTCTGTCCGTGATTGCCGGCGAGTTTGAGCAGTCGCAGCCGGTTATGACCCGCGAGCTTCTCCATATCGGGTTCGACTTGCCAGAGCAGTTGCTTCGCCCAGTCGGCGAGCGTTCGTCCCTTCGGCGACTTGAACTTGGGAAACTTCTTCTCGAATGGGCCGGTTGCTGCCGCCATGAGGGTCGCGCGGCTGGATCGCTCGCCCCTCGGGATCTTGAAATGGACCAGAGGAGATCTCGGCTCGCGGACGGTGACGAGACGGAAGCTGGGAACGGCGTCATGAGCATCGCAGGCGAGTGAACGCTCGGCGACGGACGTGCCTTCCCGACTGTCGGTGCGTTGCAGAAGCTCCTGCATGCTCCATTTGGAGTCGCCGTCGGTCGTCTTGACCTGCACATACTCATGGGCTTCCACCGCTTCCACCACCCGTCGGATGGTAACATCGTCCGCTGTCTCGCATTCTATCTGCGCGATCGTCGGCTCCACCAGCATGTCGATGACGAGGCTGGCTGCGACGTGGTCCTGGAACTTCTGCCCCCGCCTCCCCGCGACACCGCCTGCGTCCGAAGCCGTTTCGGGATCGACAAGGCTGATGAGCGGCATGGCGGTCTTGGTTCTACCTTGTGACGTTTCGCAATGCCTCAACCTGCCGGTGCTTTGAGCTGAACGTCAAGAAGCCTATGCATTCGGGCGGTTTATTCGGTGGGGTAAGACACGAATGGCAAAAAAACCTGTAAGCCTCAGCAATGGAAGATCTTGGCCGTCCCGTGGAGCGGCGATTGACTACTTCCGTGAACTGCGCGACCGCTATCCGGTTGGTGCAACCGTGTCGGATCCGGCAGATCATGATGACCTGATGGCGCTGCTACGGCGTTACGACATGTGCGGCCTTGACGGTCCAAGCAAGATCGGGGTGGGAGTGGACCGGTTCGAGACCCGGTTGAACATCACCAACGGGGGTAGAAATGTCGGTTTCTGGGTTGTTCGGCTGGACGGTAGCGAAACGGACTTCAGCTTCATCCGGGCAGTGAACGAAGCTCCCAAAGGGGTCCTTGATCAGCTCGTCGATGCCTGTCGAACAGTCGTTCAGGCAGAGTTGCAGAGCGCGCGCATCGCATATTTCGCGATGCACTCGGATCGATCAGGAAGCGTGGTGTGCGCAGTCTCCGGCGACCGCATTACCGAGCGCGATTGCGGATTGGAGTATGCCGGACGGGGATTTTCTGAACTGGTTTGCGATTTCGCTGTCGCGCAAGGGTGGCAAGACGGCATCCCGGAAGGCGTTCTGAGCGCACCAGCCGACGCCCAGACGACGACGTCGTTTGCAAGCCCTTCGTATGCGGCCGCGTTTCGTGAGTTTCACCGAACTACTGCCCGTGTCCGCGTCGTCTCCAAGAAGATCGTTAGGCAGCGACACAACGGACTGCAAACCGGGGAGGAGGCGCGGTATCTCGAATTTTAACGCGGTTGTGTCGGCCCACGATCCGGATAGATCATCAGAATGCGGAGTGGCGTCACGTGCAATCTCTATGTGAGTTTTACTTAATGCTATGCGCCATAGGTGGCAGAGGGTCATGCGCGGGAACCGGCGCACAGCCTTCTCGACCGAGGCCCGAACCAGCAACAGCGACTCCAAGGCCCCGCTGATCCTCTCGTAAGTTATGTCGAATGCCGCCCCTCGTCGACCTCATCTACGCGCCACATCTTCGGCACTGATTATCTCAAAAGCCAACGTTCGTTAAGGTGACATCTAACGGCTGCGGTTGATGCGGCGGTCCAACAATCTATATTTGCGCCGGCATCGCCCCGATCAGGGGCCGTGATAGTAGGAAATCAGGGGCGGATTCTCGGGATCGTCCTCGGTCATCAACCGGTCGGTGAACTCAAGGATGTTTCCATCCTCTGGTTCGACCAACACTGATCGACGATGATGATCTGGGGATCGACCAAATCGTTCTCCGCGACCTGGTAGAGATAGTGATAAAAGGCCTGAACCAGCTCTGGATCGACGTCGGCGGTGATGTTCTTGAGCGGCGTGTCGATCATCAGCAGTGTCGGCACCGTAGGCGTAACATCTGTGGACCACGGATCAAGCGTGCTGGTGATAGTTGGGTTCGGGCTTCTATTTGACTCGGTGATACACGCCCGGTTCGTCTGAGAAGTTTTGCAGATGGGCGCGACGAATGATCGCCCGCCCCTTCGTGAAACCTACCGCGTTGCTGCGGTACCGCAGAATTGAGGGCCAACGCGGAGGTGATGGCCATTCGCGCGCTACGTGGAACAAGATGGCGTCCTCCTTGGCCACTTCATCAGGCGTGCCGACTGTGTAACGGGTGTGTGTGGCCGTGCCGCCGTCCTTCTTCGCAACGGTGAAGCGATCCCAAGCCTCTGGTCTGAAGGAGTGAACCGCTTTGAACTCGGAAGCTATGCGCGCCGCATCTTCCTTCTGGCGAAAATAGACGGCGGCGACTGCGCGCATATATTGATGCTCGTTGAAAGCCGCGACGTCCGTTTCCTTGGTGAGATCGACCTTGTTCAGAGCGGCGGCACTCACGTTGTAAACTGCGGTGTCGTACAGCAGCGCCAGTAGCGTCGGCCCTAAGGGCAAAAACATAATCAGCCCAGCGGCATTGGTGCCGAATATGTTGATCGATTTGCGCTGCAGTAGCCATCGATTAGTCATGACCGCAGGATCGTCCGAGGTCACGAATTCATGTCGAGTTCGGTTGCGAACGATCACCACTTTCAGATCATCGAGCACGCTCTCCCGCATCTGCTCATTCACGGAAAGCATGAGTTCCCGCATTATGAGCTCGCGTGTCGGATTGTTCATGGGATCCCATCGATTGCCATGCGCTTCTTCGGCCTTCTGAAAAAAGCTGGCCATCTCTGACATTCGCGCGAAGCCGCGCTCTATCTGCTCGGCGATTCGATGCGATTGGAGTAGAATAAAATAGCGTAGCAGCCATTCATCCTCCGCAGTCAGCCTGTACTGCTGATCGCGGAGGCGGGAGACTAGGTGGCTATATCGGGCTTCCATGTGCCCGAGCAAACGCTCCAGCCTGCCATCTTTGCCATATAGATAGGGTTTAGCGCACTGCCCTCTGATCGACGCACCGAAGACTGGCCGCTCGCGCTCGACAAGGTACATGTTCACTGCATGGCCAACGCCGTCGATCGAGAACGGCTTAAAATGTGCCTTGGGCACGAAATGCTGGTTCTTATAGTCCGCCAATCGAAGATCGCCTTCGGTTCAAATCAGGCCTGCGGGGCCAGCGGTGCGTCGTCCTCACCATCGGCTGGCATCTTGATCGGATCGGCGAACCGTATCCGATAGGCCTCGACAGCTGCGAGATCGACTTGCCGCTGGAACGTTGCGCTCATCGTGCCGCGCCACGGATCCTCCGCATCGGTTTCGAACGACATGCTTACGCTGATGCCCTCGCCATAATCACGGTAGCGCACGCGCTCTAGAAGCTGTCTAGGGAGGAGGTAGGCGACGCCGAATACGGTCTGGCCGCGATAGACCGGCGTGCCGTTCATGGAGAATTCGTACTCCTCAACCTGCCCTACGTCCGACGTGATCACTAGGTCGGCTGGTTTCGGCACATGGTCCGGACGGTGCGGCCAGCGCCAATCGAGCAGCCATGAAGGATTGGAAGTGCTGGCAACCACCAATATTGGGTTTTGGCCTGCCTCGCGCATGCGGGTACTCCCATCGCGCACCGCGATCCAGAACTCCTCGGGCGAACGGCCGTCTACATCCTGAAACCCTGCATTCTGGAGGACATCGTGCCAGACCGTTTGCGCTACCGCGCGAGATGTGACGTCGCGCCACCAACCGTCCTCATTTATGGCCGCCTGAGCCATGGGCGGGTCCGTGTAGGCGCCCTTGCTGGTGCCGCTGACGCGCAGCGTGAACCCCTCCAGCTCGTCGTCGACCGGATCGATGGCGGCGAATAGATCGAGCGGGAAGCTGTCTCGATCGAACGCCGCGGCGCTGGCAGTAAGAGCCACCGCTCTAATACGAGCGGGATCTACCGCCGCATCGATGATGGCCTGGCTACGATAGCCTTGGATCACCGCAAGCGTCTTGCGTGCAAACTCCCTAGCGTTTTCCTTGCGCACCTCAAATGCTGGCCCGTCCGCATCGGTCAGCGCGGCGATCAGGGCGCCATGCTTGTCCTTGTCAACTTCATCAAAGGCTCTGAGCAGCGCTTCTAGATATTTCTCACGGCGTTGCAGCACCTCATCAGCGCCCTCGGTCAGAAGGCGCCGCAGGGCACCATCGACCGATCGAGAGCCGGCGACTATCAGGGCGATCGCGTGCGCGCTCGGCAACGCTTCGAAGGAGAAGCCACCGCTCGAGCTGTAGATGCGCATCGAGACGCGGGAGGTTTCGGCTAGACTTCCGATATTCTCGAGCAGATGTTCGAACCGAGTCGCGTATCCGCCTTTGCTATAGGGTTCGCTCGAGCCGGTGATCCGCAGCGCGGATATCAGTAGTTCCGTCGCCGACAGAGGTTCGTTGCGCCCCAGGGCTGTATCACCCCAATCATAGGGCTCGTTGCGCAGAAGCATGCGCGCGGCGCGCGTGGCCGCCTCGCCTGCTTCTGCGTGCATAACCCAATGCAAGCAGACGCTAGCCAGCGTGACGAGATGATCTAGCCACGCATTTCGCATTATTCCCGCAAAGGCCAGGGCCGGCTTTATTTGGTCGATATCGGCAGCATCGGTGAGTTGAGCCTTCACGGCCGGCCAATTTTGTTCGAGCGCCTCCAAGGTGGTCTTCTCAAACGGCAGTACCCAGTAGCGCCCGCGCGTGCCCCAGTTTCGATCGACCTGCACGTCCCAGTGCAGCAGCAGATCGCAGGCCCAGTTCGTGGCAAGCATATCCCCCAAACAGATCGCACGCGCGGCTATCTTCGTGGTGGAATCAAGATGCATGACCACATTGTCAGCCATGTGCTGGAAGTCGCTCCAGCTTCGCTCCTTGTTTTGGTCGAGCCCCGGCACGCTGATAAGTTGAAGCAACAGGCGCTCCCAGCCTGCGACAAGCTCCTGCCAGGCGCGCGAATAGGCTTCGGCTCGGCGCGTCAGGGTGAACGACTTGAACCTTTCGATCTCGCCCGTAGTCTCTCCCCGATGTTCGCCCACCGCCCAATCCATCAGACGATGGGGAAGGGAGTCGGCGAGATATTGCAGCGGTCTGAGAGCCGCGGAAGAAATGCTGGCAGGAAGCCGGCCGTGAATATTCGCTGCGAGATAGGACACTCGCGCCATGAAAGCGGGTTCTTCCGCTACCCGTTCGACTGCACGGCTGACGAGATCCCGATAGGCCTGGGCCCAGTCGCTGCAGAGAGAGCTGCCCAAAATATCGGATTGCAATTGGGCGAAATTGACATCCTCATCGTTGGCCTGCGCCAGCTGATAGAGAAAGGCGTGGAACTCGATCACGCCTCGCAACCGCGTACCGAACTCCTCGGCCTGACGCGTATCGATTAGCGCGATCAGGTCCGCGATCATTTCGCGCAGCACGGCTGAAGTATCGCTCAAATCTGCCGGGTCTTCGCGGACCACGCGAAACCGGTATGCCTTGCGAATGCCCCAACGTGCTAGGGACGGCAGCGCGTAGGTCGCGCGCGCGAGTATCTGCTCGCCCTCATAGTCGCGGCCCGGCTGCAAGGTTAGGGAGAGATCCTCGGTCTTCTTATCCCCGCCCTCTGCACGCACCGCCTTCAGCCATGCACTGACAGCCGGGGCAAGCGCTCCCATGCGTATATCGACAAGGCGCATGCGTTTGCTGAGCGTGTTGACCACCGCTGGCTCGCCTTCGTTCCAATAGGCGTACCAGACCCGCGCCTGGCCGACTTGGTCGAACTGACCGGGGTCGTCGCCCTTGGGCAAATAACCATAGTCGGGAGCGCCATACCAACGGTTGCTCTGGATGATCTGTGAAAGCTCGCGACGCCAGATCACGTTCGCGACATATTGCCGGATGATCGGTATGCGTTTCGCTGGGTGTAGGAAGTCGATGGTGTGGATGACGAAATAGCCGAGCGCGAAGACATTGATCGCGAACCAGAGCAGATTGAGCCCGGTGAGGACGATGGCGGGGGCCTCCGGCAACCCGGACGAAAATGCCAACTGGATGACCATTGCCATACAGAGCAGCAACGAGCTCAACCCGACGAACACCGCGATCGAGGATTCGAGATAAATGGTCAGCCGCGAGGCGAACGAGGCTCGGCCTTGGTTGAGCAGGCCGACAAAAGCGATCACCAAGGGGAAGACTAAGCCGACTAGCGCGGCCTGCACGCCAAGGATGGCAATGGTGATCGACGAGAAGTCCTTGAACGCTGACGTTCGGTCGCCGTCGTGCCACGCGGGAAGCCAGCCAAAATGAGCGAGCACGAAGGGGAGTCCATAGAGGAAGGCGGCGCTCAGGATCGACCATCTTGGGTGATTTTCGCTCACGCGCACAAGTCGCTTCGCTCGAGGATAAAGATGTGTCCGTACGGCCGAATTGGCACGTAAATGCTTCCGAACCTCGCCGCGGACGATCTTAGCGAGGCTCAGGCGGTAAGTCCCAAAGAATACCTTTGCCACCAGTACGATTTGCCCGGGAAGATTCCGAATCCAGCGGAAGCCGCCTCTATTCTTCTTCATCATTCCCCCTGTTGATTTCTCACTTCGACTCGTACCCGGCATGGCCCACTCAAGCTGCGGTGCGGTAATCGGCGAAATGATCAGCTTGGTAAACCGGCTCGTGGCTCCTCAATCCGAGAGATTCTTGGCAACAACAGTCGCTAAGCAATTGGAAGCCAGGGGCATCGTGATACTTGATTCTAGCCATGACCGATGTCGGCTCTTGCCCGTTATTGCTTCAAAAGACGCGGACAGCTTCCGACCCAGATTCGACCACTCGACTAACAGTCGAGAGGCTAATCAATGGACGACGGCTTTCTGCGATCCGGTGCCAGAAGCCGCCTGACCGCTAACGGTCCAGAACTCGCCATTCCAAACAGGTCGGGGAGCCAAATGGAGTTCGAAGCTGAACAGGGTCAGATAGGCAATGCCAGCTGATCAACATCCACGCTCAGCCCCGCATTGTGTAACCGGTGGACAATCGCCCGCGCGAGCTCTTCCGCGGCCTCCTCGCGCAGTCGGTCGTTCGGCATTGCGATCCCGACGCGGGCCCAGCCAGGTGCATCGAGAATAGCAGCTGAAATCGCGGTGCGCGAAGGCTCGGGGGCGAATCGTTCCATGCATTAGAAATGGCACAAAACAAGAACACATGAAAGGATGCTTACGCCATTAGACCGTCATGATGCGGCGAACGGCACGCCCCTCTGGCGATCACCCTCTGGCGATCACCCTCTGCCAGGTCGGGCTTTGGAGAATGCCCGATCACTCTCCAGAAAGGTTGCCAGCATCGGTGGGATCAGATCGGCGACAGCCTCTTCTTGGCCATAGATTTCCTTGTAGAGCGCCGCATAGCGCGTCAGATCCGCGAACAGCTGCGGGGTCACCTGGATACTGACTTTCACAGGGGTGCGGTCGGGAAGCTGCGAGAGACGTAAGTCGGGCATTACCGTTCCTCCGTCCACGGTTTGAGGATCAGATCATGATGCACCAGTAACCGGACGGGAGCGCCCGGTCGGATCGTGATCGTCGGTTGGACCTGCAGGTTTCGCGAAGTGAGCTGGTCGCCGGCGCGCGAGACATTCTGCTGGGTCGACTGCCGGACGGCCAGGACGAGGTCGCTCTCACCGCTGAACTGCAATTCCGAGCCGACGCCGAGCAGGGTCGACAACACAGCGCCCTTCAGCAGCGTCCAGGTATGACGATCGAGCTTGTCGGCCAGCCCGGCATATCCCGACGGGTCAGTAGCGGGGGCGTTGTCGAGGCGGATCGAGCTGCCATCCGGAAAGATGATCCGCTGCCACACGATCAGCGCCCGCTTCTGCCCGAACGCGACTACACTGTCATATGAACCGATGAGCCTGGCACCCTGCGGTATCAGCAGAATGCCGCCCGTCGCGGTGTCGAAGATCCGTTCGGTCACCTGGGCGGTCACGAGACCAGGCAGGTCCGATCTGAGGCCGGTGATCAGGCTCGCCGAAATCACGCTACCCGCGGACAAGGTGAACGGTGAAGGGCGCGGCGTCACCGCATGCGGATTGACGTCGCCTGCCTTGTCGCGAGTGCGGACAAAATCGGCTTTATGTTCCTGGCCGTTGGGATCGCGCTGGGCATCGACCGCGACCTTGGCAGCCTCAATGCCGGCCGCCGCCGGCGCCGTACCTGCTGGTGTGGTCTGGGCGTGGTCTTGTTGGCCAGCGGTCGGAACCAGCAATCCGGACTCGCGCGCCGCCTTGAGTTCCGCGGCGCGGCGCTGGCGGGCGTCAGCGGCGGTTTCACCTATGGTCGATACGGCGGGTGGAACGGGCCCGCCCTCCCCGGCAAGCTGGCGCTGACGATCGAGAATGGGCTTGCCCAAATCTCCCGGCAACGGCGGCCCGAGCTTTGGCACCGTTCCATAGCTGGCAGGCAGCGCGCTCAGCATATCGCTCGGCGGCGTTGCCGCGATGCTCTTGTCCTCGCCTTCACCTGCGAGATGCAACGCTCGCGGCTCGAGCGCGAACCAGGCGGTGCCGACGACACCGGCCACAGCAATTGCAGCGAGCGACACGATCACGCCTCGCTTGAAACGGATGGCGCGTCCGGGCCGGGCGCGCAGGACTAGGGTCTCGGGATCGACCTTCGGCAAAGTCGAGGGAACGACCCCATCGGGGGTCCCGGCCGGGCCTATGCTCATGACGCCCTCCCCTTCGTCCGACCATGTCGGCCGCCTTCGGCGATGCGGGTCAGCCGTACGACATCCTGGTGTTTGGTGCCGAGGCGGAGCTCGGCGCTATCGAAGATCCGGTCGACGACATAATAGCGGCCGCGCAGGCGATAGTTGACGAGTTGGGCTTCGCCCTTCGCGCCGACGAGGAACAGCGGCGGCGCCTCGCCGACGGCGAGAGTTCCGGGGAACTCGATATAAGTCTGCCTGCCATCATCGAACGCGCGCAGCGGCCGCCATCGCGGTGTATCGCCGGAGATGGCATAGTTGAACTGGAGTTGATCGACGTCGAGCCCGGCAGCTACCGGAGCAGTGGCCGCGGCGGCCTGCTCAGATCGCTCGATCGCCAGCAACGCATCCTGCGGGTAGGTCCAGCGGAGCGCCGACATGCCGACGCTCCGCACGCTGATGAGCGCGATGTGATAGGTCCGCCGGTCGGTCGTGATGACGAGATTCGTGGAAAGGCCGGCCGCGTAGGGCTTCACGAGGACATGAGCCCGCTTGCCTGCGCCTGACCCGCTCGTTGTATCGCCGATTACCCAGCGCGCGGTGTCACCGCTCGCCACTGCACCCAATACCTCTCCCGGCTCGAGTGCGATGTCTGTTACCCGCTCCGGGGTTGTGTAGACCTGATAGATCGAGCCCTCGGCATAAGGCATTACCGCCGCGCCATTGAGGAAAGCCGGTGGCGACGGCTTGTGCGTCGCGGCCCGGTTCGCCGCTGCAATCGTCGATGTCGTCCGCTGGACAGCGTCGGCGGCGCTTGTACTCTGCGCAAAGGCACCGGCGGGTACGATCAATATAATCGCCGTCGAAAATAGCGCGGGCAAGTTGCTGGGGCGTTTCATGGCCGATTCTCCGGATTGGTTGGGATTGAGCTCGCCGAGGCAGCGCCATCAGGCGCGGCGGTGATCGAACCTTCGGGGGCCGGATGCACCGTGCGCGCCGCTGCCCGCGACGAGACCGCCGGGTTGGCCACCGGCTCGATCTCGCGGCTCCAGTCGATCGCATCGACATAGAGGCCGAGCGGATTCTTGCGCAGCACCTCCGCCGATGCGGGCGGCTTGAGCTTGACGGTCAGGATGCCGGTCCAGTGCGAAGTTCCCGCTTGTGCGCCCCGGTCGAATGCCGTCTCGATCCACTTCACCTGAAATGACTGATCCGAGGCGCGGACCACGCTCGTGACCTGAACCGATACCGTCTTCTGGCCAATGGCACCGAACGGGTTCGCCGACCTCGCATAGTCGCCGAGGAACACCGCGCCACGCTGGGTGGCGAAGTCATAGGCCGACAGCCAGTCACGCCGCATCAGCACCGGATCGAGCGAGACCGAGCGTACCTTCTCGATGAAGCGGGCCAGATGCCAAGAGATCTGGGGGTCGGTGGGGCGATACCCGGCCTCGGCTTCGCTGATCGCGCGTGCCTCGCCGAGGCGATCGACCTCGATGACATAGGGCGTCACGCGACTTTGCAGTGACTGCCAAATCAGCGCGCCCGACATGGCCGTGGTGAGCGCTAGCCCGCCAAAGGCCATCAACCGCCAACTGCGCGCCTGGACCCGAGCCGAGCCAATCCGCTCATCCCAGAGCTGGCCGGCGCGACGAAAGGGCGTGTCGGGTTCGGGTGTCCGGCCGTAGCGCTGGATGCTTCGTTTGAAGAGCATCGCTCAGTCCTCCTTTTCCTTGATGTCGGGCGTTGCGGACGCACCGCCGCGATCGCCCTCGCGCAGCGTGTGGGCGACGATCTGGCGGTGATGGCGGGCGTTTTGTTGCCGACGCAGCGACTGTGCCCAGGCCGGTTGTTGCTCGGCGGTCTGGCCGGATGCGCTCGTGGCGGAGGCCTGTCGGTTCGTCAGCGCGTCGAAGGCTGCCTGACGACCAGAAGCTGCGGCCTCGCCGATGCCGAGGGCGCCTGCGGCGCGACTGCGAAGAGTAGTGCCCGCTGCATTCG
>FUFK010071249.1_pt1 | contig 16526 bp, 30 predicted proteins | sample 1021851 | NCBI WGS metagenome assembly FUFK01 (sample SAMEA51879418, study PRJEB19060) | metagenome | reverse complement strand
CAAGAAAAATGCTTGAAGATGAACGAAAAGCTAGAGCATCTGAACCAGTTGAGCAAGTGAACGAATCAGGAGTCCCGTTAGGATTTGAAATGGGCGGTCAAGGGTTCTCACCTAGAACAGGAGAATTTTATGACATAACAGAAGAGCTACCCGATTAATAACATGTAACAGGGAGGAAAAACATAAATGCTTGATATGTTATCTACACATTGGCATCAGATAATGTTTATCGGTTTTTTAATTGTGTGGGCGACAAGAAGCAGAGAACAAATCTCAGAGCTACAAAAAGACGTTTGCACTCTTCAGAAAAGAACTAGATAAAAACATTAATTGGACACAAGATCAACAGGAAAGACTTGTTCAANTNAGAGCCGAACAAGACGTAGCAAACAAGCAGATAACAAGTNTGTGGGATTTATTTAATAANATGAGAGAAAAGATACATTGAAAGGAAAGATATGTACCAAAGCTTTGATGTAGACGGTGACGGCAGCGTGACTGTCGAAGAAATACAAGCCATCTCTAACGTAGAGAAAACAGACTCTCAACGTAGAATGGCTTGGACGGCTATGATTGTAATGATTGTGTTTACTGCGCTTTTGTTTCTACCGATCTTTCCAGACGGTCGTATCAAAGCTCTATCTGATCTCTTCGGATTATTTTATGTAGGCATGGCAAGCGTAGTCGGTGCGTATATGGGCATGTCTGCTTGGATGAGTAAGAAAAAATGATATCACTTATAGGAACACTTATTGGTTTTGGTACATCAATCGTACCTGAAGTTTTAGGATACTTCAAACAAAAACAAGCAAANGAGCAAGAGCTACGAATGCTTGAGGCAAAAGCGAAGTACGCTTCACAACTTTCAGAATTACGTATTAAAGAGCTTGACGCAGAAGCTGAGATACAAGAAACAAAGAGTATTTATGAACATGATAGAACTATCGACTCTGGCCCTATTATCAATAGTCTTCGGGGTTCTGTGCGCCCTGTCATTACTTATCTGTTCTTTCTAATGTTTGCAGCAGTCAAAGGCACGTTAATCTATGCCATGATTACTACACAAAACATGGATTGGACTATCGCAATACAGATGGCGTGGGANAACGAGACAGCAGCTATCTTTAGTGCTATTATAGCCTTCTGGTTTGGCAACCGTGCAATGGGCAAAGCTAGAGCGCATATCTATTCAGACAAACCTAATTCATCAATCGCATCTAAATAATCTTTGGTGATAACATCTAAGTCTTTCATATAATTTTTAAGAGTGGATAAATAAACGTAGTCTGGATATTCTTTTTCAAACAAATCTACAAGGTCTGTAACGGGAACATTGTTGTACGAAATAGCAATGTTCCCGTCTTCTCTTAGAGCCACGTTGACTTGAGAGATTACAGACTGCTTCATGCGCCGATGTCCACGATCTCACAGACGCCGCCCGTACAGGCTAGTTCCTGCGATCCGCTGGTCGTGTCACCTCGCTCAAACATCTGTAGCTCTGTCCANTCNATGTCCGGTGGCATGGCCTCTAGAGCCTTCTCATAGGCNCCCTGATCGATGTCCTGATAGGGGGCTTGCTTGTACGAGTGATCTGAGAANGGNANAAAGGANATGCCTGANAGNGCNTCNAAGTTNTTCCANCACCATGCNCCTACATCCAGCCACTCATGCTCTTTGACTGAGATNGTAACAGATGGTTTGTGTTCACAATAGTTCTCTGCAATCTTATGCCATAGTTCTAGCTGTTCGATAGCAGACATATCGTGACGACATACAGCGCCTTGTGGGCTTTTCATAGGAAATGAAAACACCGTAACACTTTCAGGTGCCGTAAAGTCTGGCTCATTTGGTATCTGTTTATCTTTCATAAACACCGTAAGAGGGTCTTTGTTATCGCCACGTACGGTACGAATGTAGTACGGATTGTGCCTAGCGTGAATACCTGACGCAGCGTCCACAAGTTGCGACACTGTGCCTGATGGCTTGACACACGTAACAGCAGCACTCTGATTGATACCAATCTCTTCGCAAAGCTTCTTGTTGGTCTTTACAGCTACGTTGCGTAGCTCTTGCAGCGTACCCTCACTAGCCTCGTAGATAGCGGGACAGTCCATNATACCTGTAAGAGACACACCTAACAGGCGTTCTTCTTCTGTTGTATCCTTCCAACGTTTACGAAGATAATTAAAGTTAGTTAACGTAGCTTGAAACGTACCAAGAATAGTAGCAAGGCGAACCTTTTCACGTAANGTATCTAGCGTATCNTCTGCACGGCAGATNACCTCTGACAGATTACAGAACTGATANGGACGCANTATAATCTCACAACAGGGGTTTGTACCAAAGTCTATNNTNCCATCACGCCGCCCATTTGAGGCGGCTTTTTGCTGTGCGGATACACGATTAAAAATACCACGCTCACCACTTTTGCTTTCGTACAGAGAAAGCCACTCTTTCATAAAGATACCAATATCCGGTTTCTCTGTGTAGCATACAGAGTTGTTAGCAAGCGCACGTTGCTGATTGTCTACCCACCANTCACCGCTCTTTGCCATACGCATACGGTCATCGTTTAGGTTAGACAAAGATATAAGAGCNGACCTACGNACACCACCTACAACGACTACCTGTCCTATCTTACACATGATGTCGTGACATTCAATAGAGGTTAGCTTACGTCCTTGTGCTTTACAGAATGTTTGAATAACAAAATCAAATAACTCCTCAAGAGGCTCTGGCCCAGAGGCGCGACCGCCAAATGTTTTAAGACGCTCACCAGCGGGGCGTACCTTTGATGTGTCTATTTTAGGAATACGGTTTGTATACAGTAAAGAAATAAGATCACGTAATGCTCTGGCCCAACCCTCTTTAGAGTCAGCTACGGATATGGCGTCCTCTGTGTGTTCAAAGGTTACATCTGGAACAGTAGGAAGTTTTTCTGTATACTGTTCTTCTACACTGAACCCTACGCCCGTGCCGTTCATAAGAATGTATAACGCTTCGTCAAAGGACCGTGGAGAGTCGATAGGAAGATATGAACAGTTGTATCCTGCAACATGCTCACGCCTTAATGCAGGACCAGCAGTCATCAAAGCTCTCATGGAACCTAACACTTTTAGATTAAGCATGGAGTCACGTAACTCTGCATACGTTTTATTAGAAACATCGTAGTTATAGCTTTCGTACAGATGTTCCTTCATAAACATCATAAACCGATCTACGGTTTCTTCCCAAGTCTCTCGACGCTGTTCTTCATCAAGCCAACGTGAGTATCGAGACATATGTATAAATGCCTGATAGTTGGTTGGCAGGGTTACTTCATTAGATGTCATCTTCTACTTCTCCAATTAGTTTATCAAGATACCACCGTGCTTTCTTTAAATCAACATCAGGGCAACCTTTATGTTTATAACGAATAAGATACTTTAAAATATTACCTTTGAGATAACCTTTAAACTCTTCTGCTGTCATAGAGGCACATATGATATCAATCGCCTCTAAAGAGTTGGTATTGTAATGTTGTGGATGATTAATTTGGTCGTCCATTTGGCTTTTTCTTATGCTCCATAAAATTTACAATGTTATCAGTATCAGCGTTCTCTTCTAGATCATCGTAGTAGTTTTTCATAATCATGTCAACGCCCTCATCGAACACATACATGGGAGAGTTTGCCATGATAGAGAACAGACCGTTAGCTACAACAAAAGACGTAGACTTGTTTCCTATATCAGCGTCAGCAGTGTCGTCACTGTCTGTTGTGTCAAATATCATTACTTTAAAGAACCCGTGCTTTTCAAAATCTTCTTTTGTTTCTGAGTCTTCAAGAACGATATACACTCTACCCTTTTTTAAGTTTTTAGTTTCTTCCTCGAACTCGCTTTGATCCATTCTTTAGGTATCCTTTCNTNTGCAAATTGAAACCCATGTTNTTCGCACCAAGANGCGTATGTCGTAGAAGACTTTCTATTTATCTTAGTAAACGGGTTCATAAAAATAAAACGTATATCAACATCAGGATGCTGTTCTTTAATCAACAGATGTTTTACTCTATCAGCAACGTTAAAAAATCCTTTTGTCTCAACAAATAAATCAAACTCAGGCATATAAAAATCAGGAGTATAAGTCTTAATTTTAGGTTGGTAAGAAAATTTATGTTTTTCATAATCNAAAACTATCCTACGTTGTTTTAAATCAGCGGCGAACCGTCTTTCAAACCTTGATTTATATTTGTATTCCGGTATGTCACTCATGTTCCATATATCCTTAAACAAGATGCAAGACTTTTTCTAAANTATTTATAAGATCGTGGACAGAACTCTAAAAGTTTATCTTCTCTGCATTCATCCAAATCTGACTTCACTATAACGACTATTTTATTTTCACGCAACAGGTCTTCCACAGAACCTATGTCTTCTTTTACTTTTATTCTGTTGACATCAAACTCATCGTCTGTCCAGTAGGCTCCCCGCTCATCGCCGGGAGCCTTTTTGATACGCAGTCCTATACCTCTTTTGTGTCTGGACAGAAAGACTGCGCCCTGACTTACTGGTTGTCTTTTATCATTATCTAGAAAGACATAATGTACACCTTTGTTGATGTCTACGTCTTGTGTAGATAATATCTGTTGCATTAACAACGGCATTAAACTAGCTCATTGTTGTGTGACATGACCTCGCGAAGGCGGTTAGTATCATTATCAAAGAACAGCGTACTACATAGTCCTGTCATACCGCTAAAACGGTTCTTAATGACACGTACCTTTGTAGTGTTACGCTCTACAGGACAGTCAGCTTGTCCATTACGTTCCAAGCCTAGAACAAGATCACTTAGCTGTCCGATGCTATGAGAACCACGCAGATGGTTCAGAGATAGCTCCTTACCTTCCTCATGCGATCCATCCGACACTCTGCGTAGGTGTGTAGCTATAATCATGCAGATACCTAACTCCTGCACTAGCGTACGCAGTTTAGTCATACACTCGTCAATCGTACGCCTTTCATCAAAGCCGTGTTCCTGTGAGCTAACAAGAATGCTAATGTGATCTAGTACGATGTACTTACACTTCAGAACCTTTGCCATGTAGCGCATACGTCCAATGATATTTTGTATGGAGTTGCTACCAAAGTGGTCAAAGAAAAAGATACGTCCACTACCTACAGTATCATCAAANGCTTTGCGATACTCTTCCTGTGTATACTCTGTNTCTGGTAGGTGATANGGCTTACTGCCGTGTATGCCCATCANAGCCTTTGCNGTAGTCTTTACGGACTCTTCAAGAAACATCAAGCCTATGTTCTCTTCTGTAGATGAAAACACATGATACACAAGCTCACGTAGAAAGCCGCTCTTGCCTATACCTGTACCAGCACAGACAGTTATAAGCTCACCCGGACGCATACCGTATGTATATTTGTTCAGTCCAGCATAGGGATACGTTGCGATAGACTTCTCTGGACCCTTGTTGATCTCATCCCATAAGTCTGTGCCTGACACAATGCCTTCTGGAGTGTGTGTCGTAGCGTTCCACCAATCTTGTTTAAACTGTGCTACGGCACTCTTTTCAAGATATTCGTTAGGGTCTTTGTATCGCATGTTGACAACAGAAGCTTTTGGTGCCAGTAGCTCTGCTGCTTTTCTAGCTGCTGCTTGGCCTACCTCATCGTTATCAAANCANATACGAATGTTATCGAACTGATTTAGAAAATCATAGTTCTCATTAATGTCCTTCTCTACAGATTGTGCGCCAGACCTTATGGATACAACAGGCCACTGACTGTCGAACATCTGATAGACAGACATAGCGTCTATCTCTCCTTCGACTAACGTAATGTATTTACCACCGTTACCAAATATTTGCTGACCAAAAAGACCACAGTCTGCGATGCTGCCCTCTGTAAAGAACTGCTTATTATTTGTTCTTATTTTGTTGGCAACGTGTGAATTACTTTTATTGTAGTAAGGGTAAATATGCTCACCCTTGTTATTGAGCGTAACGCCGTATCGAAAACATACATCTTTTCGTATATTTCGGTCGTTTATCGAGTCTGAATACCCTTGAGATAGTTCAAGGTTGTTGTCAAACGGCACGATATTTTCTCCTTTGTGAGTAGTATTGCAAGAGAAGCAATGAGTACCCCCATCCATATAAACAGAAAGGGCATCGCTAGAACCACAGTCGGGGCAGGGTTGATGTGTCTTGACATATTTTGCATTCGCTGTCACCTTTAAAACAACTCCTCTACTTTCGGCTCTGCTACGACTTTTGTAAAGTATTTAATACCGTTAGCATATTTGAATTTACGCAATCCTTTACCATCATTCGCATCCTGCCAGCATCTAGTTTTAAAATCACAATAGCGACATGGAAAATCAATAATGTAATTACCACTAGTTCCCATTGGAACGGGATCGTAGCATTTCTCAGGCGCATCGTCAAGGTCGATAACTTTCTTGAGGTGGTCAATACGAGCCGATGCGTCGATCTTTGTAAGTTCGTCAACCATCAACAAAGCGATCTCTCCGGTGCTTTTATCGTATGCTAGAAAGCCACCTTCGTCACAATCTTCAGCTTCCATGTATCCAGATATCTGTCCAAGATAACCAAAAGCGTCTTCTTCAAACAATGTGCCTTGTTTAAACTTTTTAAATCCTTTGTTTGATGCAGACTTAACATCAATGATACAGCCGTCGATCTTCGCATCAATGTGTCCTTTTATACCTCGCAGATTAACTTCTTTCTGTTCATCTTCGACAGTNTGTCCAGACTCTGCAACAAGAAANAAAAGCAAAGCCTCTACAATATTACCATAAAAGAATTTTAAAAGTAACTCTGGTGGATGTTTTATCGGATCAGAGTGCATCTCATACCAAAGNTTACGATCTTCTCTGCCTATATTGGACATACGAAGCTTTGATGAACGTGTACGCTCTTCAGGATCAAGAAAGCGTAACGCTTCTTCTTTTAAAGTATCAACAAACTTCTGTAAATTTTTAGGATCAACTTTGTCTTTACCATCAGTAATTACATTACGAACATCTGGTAGCAGTGTGTATATTGATTTTTCATGTGACATAAATAATCCTTTATAAAAAATAGGGAGTCTTTCTTGTGAAGGCACTCCCTCTTTTCCCACCAATTTTTATTTTGTGTCGTTATTGGCTTAACCGCTCGAAAGCTCGACATTGTATCTAGCACCCGCTCCTCACACTAGATACCGCAGAGACGGTTACTCTGCACCCAATAGACTATTGCTAGTCTAACTCGTCGCCACCGCCTTTTACATAATCTGGCTCTGGCTCAAGGTCTTCATTGCCTTCATACTGGACCCATTCCAAAACCATAACTTGATTAAGTCCAGCACCTACACCTGACTTATTTTTATAAGTCCAATTATAAGGATTAATAGAAGCTTTTACTTTACTTCCATTACCGATAGCGCGGGTTTCATCCCACGGATTACCAGCAGCGTCTACGACACGAATACGTCGTCCTGACTTTGCCGTAATAAAATCACCGTGATCTTCCTTTTTGCCTTCGCCTGTCTTAACTTCAAGACCTGCTCCGGTCAAATCACGGATAGCATCCTTATCCAACTGTCCAATGTTCATTTCAAACTTATTGGACATTTGGTTTGGTTGAAACAAATTAGGGTAAAAAGCTGTACCATATACAATCATGGATATTCCTTCCTTCTTGATAAGAGTTAATGTAGTCGTTTTAGACGATCCGATCTTCTGTGTCAACACCCTAATGTGTGTCGGCCCAAGAAAATCCGATCTTTGCTTCAGCATCCATNTGAACACGTAACTTCAACAGATGCCCTGCTTCGCGAATAGAGGACTGTGCCAGTTCTGCTACTCGCTCCGCATCTTGTTGATGAACTTCAAACTGTAGCTCATCGTGAATAGTATTTACTAATTTAGCGCGTAGGCGCTCTTTTTCGATGGCTGTGTCCATACAAATAGACCACTGTTTACACAGTATAGCACCACCACCTTGCAACAGTGTGTTTAAAGCTGCGTGAGAGCTTCGTACGTACAGTCTACGCCCGTCGATACCTCGAATGTACCCACGATCTGAAACTTGCTCTACACGCGCTAAAAGGTTTTGTAGGCTAGGCATGTTGTTTAGAAACCGCTGGCGTATTACACCACCCTGTGACTGACTTAGGTTAAGTATGGAGCCTAACTTAGAAGGGCTGGCACCATACAAAAATGCATAGATAAACGTCTTTGCCAAAGCTCTGTCATCTATATCCAAAGCTTGCATAGTCACAGTGTGCGGATCACCGTTCACAACCTCTTCAGCGTACGCATCGTCTTGCATGTAGTGAGCAAGCATACGAAGTTCTAAACCTTGAGCGTCCATGCCGCAGATACGGTAATCGTTGCTTGGCACAGTCCAACACTCTCTACTTTGCTTGCCATATGGTTTGTATACAGCAACGATGTTTGCCATGTTAGGATCNGCATGTGTCATGCGACCAGTAACTGCACCTAGAGTAAATACTTTACCATGTACACGACCATCGTTGCCTAACGCATTTAGCCAAGACTCTACAGTTTTCCAACGTGTCTCAAGCATCTTCCATTCAGATAACTTCTTTGCAGGTTCCGGTGCAGTGTCTGGCAGTGTCGCTAGATTAGCTTCGGATACTTTCGGTGCGCCTTTTGGTGTAAACTCTGTAGGTTTCCAGCCAGCCTTCTCCATGCGCTCTACTACTTGTTTGTGTGATGCAGGATTAAACTCCTCAAAGTCGATAGACCAAAAGGGTCCACCGATATCGTTGTACTGAAACTGGCGTAGACCTACTTTAGATATGTCGCCATTCTTTGTGTACTTTGGCAGATCAGTCCGTAGAACTTTTACTTTTGGTGCGAAGTACTTTTTGATGTTCGCTTTAATTGTGTCTGCTTTAGATTGAGTTTCAACAAGCAGGTCCACAGCTTTCTTTTGATCCAAGTAGAAGCCGTACCTTGATTGGCGGGAAATAATGTCAGCGATAGCATGTTCTAACTCTATACTTTGTTGTGAAAAATCTACACCCTCTTGTAAAAGGTGTTTATATAACTGTACTGTGATGTATACATCTTGTTCACAATACTCTCGCATCTCCTCAGAGTAAGCATCAAATTTATTAAAATCTATCTTGCCATAACCAAGACGCTCGCCCCATGCGCCAAGACTATGCCCACCAGAACGGTCAGGATTAAAAAGTCTGGATAGTACAAGAGTGTCAACTTTACTTTTAATCTCAAGGTGCCAAAGCTTTTCCAAAACTGGGAAATCAAAGTCAATACCATTGTGAGCAATGAACGTATCCTTTTCTAAATCAACAGCAGCGACAAAGGACGCAGCATCCCGAAAAGAGCGTATGTCTTTATCATTATCTACATCGCAAATACAAGCAACCCAGATACGAGTAGCATCTAAACTATCTGCTTCAATATCAATAACATAGCGTGTCATCGTTTATTCCCTGTTAAAAAAAGGTNNTAGTAATGACNAGGNGTATNTGNGATNAAAGGGGNGGNGCCACCTCTATGAGATCATCTATNTACTCTTGGAAANCTNTAGCANTTTCATATTGNTCCTGTCTACCNTTTTTNATNTAGGANACCTCTTCCTNNTTTGGGCCTANNAAAGTATGTACATATACAAACNTGTACAAACCCGANTCNTNANTAANNTNTAANCTTNTATANCCACGATANGAGAAACCTTTNTANTNTATTGTTACCTCATANTCNNNNTNTNNTTTCATAAAAGGAAANTCTANTTGTTTTTNATACATTCTTCTATTANCTCCTTTATCGTNTGTAATTCATTTATTTTTATATTATAACAATCTGCTTTTACCTGATATCCGTTTGATGGGTCTATGGTTCCTTTTTTCCAAAACTTAGCCGTATCAAAGAACTGTTCTTTACCTATACCGCCAAGTATAAAACCTNTGTCAAAGCTGTGCATAACTCTACAAAATACATAAGCATCACACTTTTGTTTTGTATTATATGCAGGAATTGTACAATCATACTCACCTTTCGGCGTAACACTTGTTGACTTTGTTTTAACGTCGATACGTACAGCTTTGTCTACCATAAAATCATAATCGTACGTGTCATGTGTGTCTACTTTATAAAATGGAGAAGCATATTTTTTAAACATAGCTTCGCCTAAGTAGCCATACATATTACCTTTACCCTTTGCTATCGAGTGTTTAAGAACACCTAACTCTTTTGATTTATTAGACGCACCGTCTCTCATTTTAGAAGTAATATTCATAGTAACAAAATCTTCACTCATTTTGAGGATACTCCACAGTTTCACCAAATGATTTTATTTTACCAATAAAGTTTGCATGGTCCATAAGCATATTCATAAGTGCCTGTCTAGTTACTTTTACTTCTTTTGCGTTTTTACGTGCTTTATCTACAGCAAGGTGTAGAGAGTCGAAGTCTGTATCNCTTGTGTATATTTTCATTATATCGTAAACTCGTTAGGGTTTTCCCACCACCACGGCGTTTCAGAGTATTGCCATTTTGCAAAGTCTGCTTTCTCTCCTTTGTAATAATGACGATACGCTGTTACGGAATTACCTTTTACCTTGTATTCATCAGGCATACATTGTGGTGGTTCAGTGAAAGGTTTAGTCTCTATTTCTGTAGGACACAGTTCTAGCTCTGCACGTAGTCTTTCACATGCATGTATTTTACCATATCTTTTTGTGTATTCTGTCAACAGCTTTTCATAAAGATTGTATAGCCATCTGTATTGCACATACGACTCTCTAGCCCACTTTGTGCTAGGATGGTTTTTATATGCAAGTTTATACAAACCTTTATCATTGCAGTAATCTTCACCACTAAGAAGTCTGTGCGCTGTACATANCATCTGTGCTGATTCTAGTATCATTTTTACAACGTGTTTGTCGCAATGATATTCAGCAGCACGTACAGGGTCTTTGTCTAGATAGAAGATATTCATATCACGTTTCCTGTTCAGTCTCGTTATAGATTTTGTCAATCTGATCTTTTGTCAATCGCTTACGTTTATGCTTTATCTTTTTTGATTCCACAACACGCTTACGAAACATAGGATCAGATAGGCTTGCCGCTGAAAGATTACGTCTTTTCTTTTGGCGCTGCAAGTCTTTTTGCACTCTTCGATAACCCATTGTTTTTCCAACTATTTTTTTTGGTTGACAAGGACTTGTAGGATAGTATACCCTATGGGATCGATTTGTCAACTGGAGTTAATTATGTTGATTAACTATTATTTTTCCCTATACCGCTTTTATCTGTTTGTGGGCAGAAAGGTAGCAAAACTAGATAGCTATCTATATCGTAAACAAAGAACTTATCTTGATCTATACAGAAAAAGGAAGTACAAATGATTGTCAATGGTGTTACAACAGAGATCAAAGAACGTGCAGACGGTATGTTTAATGTGTGGCAAAAACATGCTCTCTCTTGGTACGATGCAGACTTTGAGGAGTGGCTACGAGAAAGCGATAACGGCCACGACCCAGAGATGTGGGTTGTGACTGATGTTCTTACCAAAGAACAGAAAGAACTTGTAGACTTTGTACAGGAGTCTGACGTTCCCGTAAAGTTTGAATTTACCTTAGAGAATTAGGCATGTGGTTAAGAAATATATTGTTGTGTATGCCATGTCTAATCGCTCTTGTTGTAATGGTGTGGACATATCATTTTATGACAAGCTGTAAAGCTAATCTTGACACTATCTATGAACGGTATGATGACCTTTACAGAAATTATTATCACTTTCCGAAGGAGCCTTAATCGTATGGCTAAAGGACATATAGAAGGTAAACGCAGGTTACGTAGAATAATCTGTGGTTTTGAACAGGATACGTTTNACCATATTGCAAGCAAAGCAGAGCTTGAAGGTGTCAGTGTGTCTGAAGTAATCAGAACTTATGTAGAATGGGGAATAGAAAGTGAAGTGCTTTCTCTTTGTAAACCTTTTAAAATTTATAAAAAGCACTCCAATGGAGATGAAGATAATGACTAAACGTCATTGTATTCTATTGGTTGTTTTGTCAATGATAATTCTTTTATCAGCGGGATGCATGGTGCTTACAACTGGCGCATCCATTATTTCGTCAGTAATAGACAGGTATGAAAAATACAAAATAGAAGAACGTCTTGAGGAATTGGAGTCTTCGTCAACAGATAAAAAATAAGCTTTTGTCAATTCAGAAAGGATTTTGTCAACGATGACTAGCCCAGAGCATGTATTTTTTGTCAACTGTAAATTTTGTCAATCGTACATTCCAACATCGAGAGCGCGTGACTTTACTTTTATGAATGATAAAAAAGAGTTAAGCCATGTTATTATTAGCAGCAAGACTGTAAAGTTTACTTGTAACGAATGCAACTACAGATCAGAATCTTTGATGTATACAAAAAGCTATGTAGATANAGAGTTACGTAGACTTTGTACAAAGAAAACCCTTGACAACCCTTGATGATTAATTCATAAAGAGTGATCCTAAACAAACGGAGTAACAGACATGACCGACTTAGAACATGACATCATTGATAGCGCGTTTGGCCGGGAATGCGACCATTGTATTCAAGGTAGCGAGCGCATGGAAAAAACGCGTGAACTACGTAAACGCATTTTAGACCTTTTATCAGAAAGCGAGAAATGAAATGCAAGTTATGCAAACAATACACATAAGCAAGCTTAATGGTAAGCTAGAGGGTTTCCAAGCAATTAGTGTAAACACTATCACTAATAAATTTTGCCAAGACATGCACAATACGAAACGTGATGACGTTATCTGTAGAAAGTGTTACAGCTTCGCTACGCTTGAAAGCAAACGTTTTGGAAACAATCTAGAGAATGCATTGCAGCGGAATAGTGATCTATTATATAAACCCTTAGATGAAGATTGTGTACCTTTTATAAATGCAGCTTACTTTCGCTTCAATGCTCATGGTGAGCTTATCAATCGTGTACACTTTGAGAACCTTGTATTGATTGCAAAGCACAATTCCCATTGCAAGTTTGCTTTGTGGACAAAGCGTAAAGATATTGTTAATTTAGTTAAACGTGATATGAAACGGAACTCTGACGAGTTTCCTAATAATCTTATTCTAGTGTGGTCTAATCCTATTGTTAATGATGTACATTGGCGACCACCAACTAACTTTGATTATGTATTTAATAACGTAACAAGCGATGAAGTGGACGTTATGTATAAAGATTGGCTAACAGGTAAATATGCAATGACTACAAACGCTGTAGCTGATAAACACTACAAGCCATGCACAGGTCAGAAGTGTAAAGACTGTTTAAACTGCTACGACTTTGACAACAATCCTTGCGTTATAGAGAAGGTAAAGAACCGATGAATAATTGGCGTGTAGTACACGAACGTAGTGGTTGGTATAGCTATACTGATACGGACAAAGAAGTCTGTAAGTTCCTTAGAGAACAATTACAATCTATCTTAGATCACAAGTATGGTTTAGGCGAAGTGTGGTCGAAACACTACGCAGAAACAATTGTTGACGAAGCGTCTCACGTTGTGCTAGATATGTCGCAGGAGATAGCTGAACAGAGAGAAAGGGATGAGAAAGATGATTACTCGTACTGACAAAAGCCAGATGACTTTCGCAGAATACGTCGCCTCGAATGTAGGTGATAAGTTCTTCACTGTTACCTTTGTAAAGGCTAACGGTGAGGAGCGGGTATTAACTGGTAGGCTTGGCGTGACTAAACATACAGTCAGCGGCAAGACTAAGGATATACACAATAATTATTTGTGTGTGTATGATGTCAATAAAAAAGGCTATCGCAATGTCAATCTTAACACTATTCGTAAGATTGAATGCGGTGACTTTAAGATATCGTGTCCGTTCGGCTATAGAGAAAGACCTATGACGCACGAAGAGTTTAGCGTTTTGTCAGACATGGGGGCTATATAATGGCTGGCGAAAGATTAACTTTTATATGGAACGATGACTATGGTGATGCTAGGCCATCTAAAACTACGAGTGACATTTTTGAAAAATGGAAGGCATTTTGTGAACAAGACCCTAATTATTCTGTATACTGCACAGACTTTTTGGCAGATGTAATTTGTGAACTACAGGAAAAGTATGATTATTTTTGTCAACGATAACTTTTGTCAACGATAACTTTTGTCAACGATAACTTTTGTCAACGATAACTTTTGTCAGTGCTAAATTTTGTCAATGCTAACTTTTGTCAATGCTAACTTAAAAGGGCCGGGTGATAATTCTTCCCGGCCTTTCTCATGCCGGGCGGCTCGGCTCGGCTCGGCTCGGCTCGACTTCGCTTGTGTTCAGTGTGTACAAAAATAAACGCTTGCAATCGCTTCGCACCGCCCCTATTCTATGCTCGTACTCATTAACCGTAACAAACAGGAGAAACGTAAAATGGTACACGCAGTCGAAAACATGGCTTTCGTAGGTGACGTTCCGTGGCATGGCTTGGGAACTTCCATCACAACTGATACGCCGCTTAAAGAGATACAAGCTGCCGCCGGTCTCGATTGGGAAGTCCAAATCGTTCCTAATCATAAAGCTGACGGAACGCCTATTGAGGCAAGCTATTATATTGAGCGCATCTCGGATGGCGCTATTCTCGGAAAGTGCGTCACTGAGATGTATAAACCTGTTCAGAACTCTCAAATGTTCGATTTNTTCGAGCCATTTGTAGAAGCTGGTTCGCTTCACATTCATACCGCCGGGTCTCTTTTCGATGGTCAGAAGGTTTGGACAATGGCGACACCCAACGAAGGTTTCACGCTGGATGGTGATGATACCGTCGTGTCTAATCTTGTGTTTACGTTAGACCATCGAGGCATCGGCGCGAACTCTTGCATGTTCACACCCATTCGTGTGGTCTGCAATAATACATGGACGTTGGCCCGTGATACCGCGAAAGAGATCATTAAACACAATCACAAGGTGCCGTTCGATAGCGAAGCGATGGTAACTGCGCTCGGTCTCTTTCAGAAGGAGTTTAGCGATTTCGAGAAGCTTGCTAAAAAGATGGCAAAGCGCGTTCTTACTGGTGCAGAAGAGCTTGAGTTTTTCCGGACTGTCTTTGGCGGTAAGGAAAAGACTGACGATAGCGGAAAGGTTGTACACTCTCGCGCCGTGCAGAAGGCTATCGCATTGGCTCGCGGTAAAGATATCTCTGCGAAGTCCACAAGCGATGCCAAGCTGAAAAAGGATCGTCTGGCCGCTCTTGAGCGACTGATGCAGGAAGCCGTTGATACTGGCAACACAACCATCGATCTATCGAACGTTGAGACAGCTATCGAGGAGCCTTCGTTAGGTGATCGAGTGTTGAANGCCGGGCACGATCTTAAATCAGCCCGTGCAGATGATGACGCGATCACCGTCTGGGGTGCTTTCCAGACTGTGACGAACATCGTAGACCATAACCCGATTAAAGATACCGGACGGGATCGACGCTTCGATGTCGCGCTGTATGGTGGACAGCGTGACAACAAGTCAAAGGCTCTTGATGCTGCTCGCGAATTGATTGCCGCGTAGGTGATTTTCAATTTCATAATGCTCGCTTTTAGATTGTCGGTGATCTTTGTTGTGATTGTCGCTCTTCTAATTCTCTTCAACATCTAACTAAGACGGGCGAACTTTGATCGGTTCGCCCTCTTTCGTTCTAAAGGAGGTTTATAGTATGGGAATGATCTACTTAGGATTATGTGCAATAGGTCTCGCAATATATGTTGTGCAAGCTTCGCATATGTGGTTATATTAATCATCGTTGAACACAACAAACTTGAAACGAGGAAAAGACAAATGGCCAAAGAATATTACGAAATCGCTGATCTGAAGACCTCACCGTTTTACAACAATACCACGGTAGGCCGTGATGTTACGCTTTCGACGCCTTCAGTATCGATCCGCAATGCAGCGGCTATCTACGTTGAACCGCTCGACAAAGAGCGCAACTACAATATGCGGACGGTAAAGGTCTTCGATCCATCAGGAACGCTACTGTTTGAAATGACCATGCACGCGGCAGCGCATCTAGAAAAGGGCGATATTGACGACTAAATACAACACAGCAGTTTCCTCCCCCAACTTAGCCCCGGCCTAATCGCCGGGGTTCTTTTTTGTGTTCGACATGAATAATTCGCTAATTAATCAGCAAGGCATTGTGCGGCATAGTCTATTGCGCTTTTCGCTGTGCGTTGGTTTGTGCGCCATGCCCCCCTCGACAGTCTAGAAAATTTGTCAGTCTGCCTATGGGTCTATGATGTATGCGCGACTCTTACCCATAGTCTGTGAAGGACTGCAAGCGTGTGTTCCCGACAAGACTACATAGCTAAATCGTCGGCGAGGATTTTGTCACGAATATAGAAAAAATAAGGCGCGGGGCGCGGGATGGGCCACTGGCCACCCCCATACATGTATATACCCATAGACGAATTTTATTTTATTTTTAGTATGTGAATCATTCGACTACATAGCCCTATGAACTATGTGAATC
>FUFK010047340.1_pt1 | contig 16526 bp, 17 predicted proteins | sample 1021851 | NCBI WGS metagenome assembly FUFK01 (sample SAMEA51879418, study PRJEB19060) | metagenome | reverse complement strand
CTTTATTTTTAGCAGCTTTTTGAACTAATTCATTAAATTCACTATCTTTTGTTGTGAAAAATTGAGCACCATGATCAAACGAAAATAAAGGGTGGTTTCTTGTAGATAATCTTCCGCCAGGATTATTTCCCTTATCAATTATGAGCACATCTCTTTTATTTTTGGTAAGAGTGTTTGCAGCGGATAATCCAGCTACTCCAGAACCAATAATGACAAATTCGTATTTTTGTTTTAATGTGTTTATTTGAATTCTCCACTATAGAGGTTTATCATCACTTAAGGAAATTCAATCTAAAATTGATCAACAACGGGAATTAAAAAATGTCAATTTTTTCCAAAAAACGTTTATAAATATGACTGATAAAGAAAATTGTCCTGATTATAGTTATAACAATAAGCTAAGCTTATATAGTGCTGAAATTCCACCTGCAAATAAATTAAATGCAGAAAGCGCATTTAAGATTTACGAGTTATTAAGGCCAATTTTACCTGAAACTAAATCAATTAATCCAAAAATGTTAGGTTCTGTTAGTGAACTTCTTGATGAGGTGGATGGNCTTATTTTAGATGGGTATGGAATTGTTAACATTGGAAATAATTTAACTCCGGGATTCCAAAAATTTTTTTTTGAAATTTCCCAGCGCAATCTTCCGTTTGTTATTTTAACGAATGGTGCTAGTCAGCCCTCCAAGAAAACAGCACACATATATAATAGTTGGGGATTAGAAATACGCAGGCATGATATAATCTCGAGTAGAGATGTCCTTGAGGAAAAGCTGATTAATAAATCTGAAAAAAATATAATGCGCCTAGATGAAGCCACCGCACCACTTAAACATTGTTTGGATTTTAATCATAAAGTGGGGATTTATTATGATGCTCTGCGGCAAGCTGAAGCTTTTGCGTTTATGGGAAGTATTGGGTGGACAGATACCAAGCAATCAAAACTTGAGGCAGCATTGAGAGAAAATCCTAGGACTGTTTTCGTTGCAAATCCNGATATNACAGCCCCACAAGAAAATAGGTTTTCTGCCGAACCTGGATATTGGGTGGCTCGAGCTATGAAGCAGGCAGAATTCCCAGTAGAATGGTATGGAAAACCTTATCCCGCTTCATTTCAAATGGCTATTAAAATTCTTCAGAGAAAAACAACTAAGGCCCTGAAAAAATCACGAATAGCAATGATTGGAGATTCGTTGCATACAGACATCTTAGGAGCTAATGCAGCGGGCTTAATGTCTGTTTTGGTTACAAATTACGGATTAATGCGTGGATTAAACGTTTTGGAAATCTGTAAACAGACTTCAATTTTTCCTCATTTTATAGCTCCGGTACTTTAAATTCTGCGAGTTTTACTATTGGTTTATATTTTTCCTGTGTTATGTTTTTATTGAAATTTAGGATAAAAAATGGGTTTAAGCTTAAAAAAAATTTTAATTACAGGTGGGTCTAAGCGTATTGGAGCTGCGCTTGCAACACATCTGGCAGCAGATGGTTGGCACGTAATAATACATTGTAATAAAAATAGAAAATCAGCGGAAGCACTTTGTAAACGCCTTGTAGAAAACGGAAGGGAAGTCGAAGTTCTTCAAGCTGATTTGTCTAATCCCGACGCCTGCAAGCAATTGATTAAAGATGCTTCTCGGGGGCTGCCTCTATCTGCTTTGATAAACAATGCCTCTTTGTTCGTTTATGATGAAATTAATGATTTCTCTGTCCAGACTTTACAAAGACATATAGCGGTAAATGTTGCTGCCCCCGCAATTTTAACTTCGGAATTTGCGAAACAATTTAGAGTAAAAAATAGTGGATGTGTAATAAACATTCTTGATTCAAAGTTATTTGGCCTTAATCCAGATTACTTCACCTACACTTTATCAAAAGCGGCTCTCCAGAATTTTGGTATTTTGGCAGCACAGGCATATGCACCTGCACTTAGGGTAAATGCAATTGCGCCTGGAATCACCCTTCCCTCAGGCGGCCAAACAGATGAAGAATTCAAACAGTCTCATAAACGTAATTTGCTTAGAAAAGGCGCAGATAAAGAAGATATAGTCGCTGCTGCACGTTTAATATTATCTACATATTCTATGACGGGAGAGACAATTATTCTTGATGGAGGAGCTCATTTGCAGCCATTACCTCGGGATGTTGCTTTTATGGAAGATAATTAAATGTATGAACCTATTTTAAAACGATGTTTTCAGCTTTATGGTATTGAAGTTATTTGCTCCATTGGAATTCATCAGTTTGAGCGTGAAAAGCCACAACGCATTTTAATTGATTTGGATGTTCACCTTGATCCAAAAAATGAACCCAGTACTGACAAAATTTCTGAGGCACTTGACTATGATACGGTGAGAAGCGCTGTCTTGAAATTATGTAGAAGCAANCATTTTGATTTGCAGGAAACATTGGCACGTGAGATATTTGATTTAGTGAGTCAGATGCCTTCGGTTATAGGTGTGTCCATTCGAACTTGTAAGCCAGATGTCTATTCTGATATCCGCGAGGCCGCTTATATCTTGTCTAATTGCAAGTAACTTTGTGAATAATATACTTAAATGGATTTCATCTAATAAATCTTGCTATTTTTAAAAAGAATTTTGAGGTATGTTTATTCGATATCATATAAAGGATAGGTAATGTTATATGATGTAGGAAAAATAGATACCTTTTATAATAGCACACGTGGANAAATNGTTGCGAGACTATTGAANAAAGAGCTATCAAAAATCTGGACGCCATCAAATAAAACTTCAAACCTTGTGGTTGGTTTTCCCTCTATTTTTCCTGAGAGAAGCACAATGTTTCCAGTGTTAATGCCATCTGAAATTGGTGGTATGCCATGGGAATNNNAAAATGTTGTATANAGCGCATTNATTGACTCAACAAGTTGGCCNTTGGAGAGTGACTCAGTTGACTATGTTCTAATAACGCATGCACTTGAATTTATTCTAGATCAAAACGGATTTTTGTTGGAAGCGAGTCGGGTTTTAAGNAGTGCNGGCAAACTTATAATGATTGTGCCTCATCGTGGTGGTTTGTGGTCAAGAGCTGAAACAACACCCTTTGGACACGGCACCCCTTTCAGCAAACGTCAAATTTTCGCCCTATTAAAAAATACAGGGTTAAATCCAGAAAAATGCACAAGAAGTTTGTTTTTGCCACCTTTCGTAGATAAATTACCAAGGGTATTTTCTAACCAGGTAGAAGTTTTTGGGGAGCGCGTTTTACCACTTCTTGGAGGAGTCCTAATTGTTGAAGCAAATAAATTGGTTTATGCAGAACCAAATAAAAACAGGTTTGCCACGAAGAAACGGTTGTTTGTGTCTGTAAAAGGCCAGTCAGCTTATTCTGTAGAAAAATAATAAAGTTCTGAAAAAATGCGAGAAATTTTTTATTTTGATGGCAACTTTGGGGGAAATTTTATGTCAGACACACTTTTGGAAATAAGACAAAAGATAGATAAAATAGACCAAGCGTTGCTAGATTTAATTAGGCAGCGTTTGTCTCTCTCTAATGAAATAGCTACTGTGAAGTNAGATGGTAGCCCAGTTTACCGCCCAGCAAGAGAAGCTCTACTTATGCATAAGCTTCTTGTGCAAATAGACAATGATTTTGAAAAAGATGTTGTCATCAGGTTGTGGAGATTATTATTAGCTTCAAGTGTCCATAGACAGAAACCAAAATTCAAAATTATAAGTCTTCGAGGTTTAGAAAAATTTACTCAAGAATTCAGTTCTAATTTCTTGGAACATGAACAATGTGAAACAGAAAAAGATATAATAAAAAAATTGTTGGAAAATGATGCAGAAATCGCATTTTTTCCTTATTCGGGGCTCTCTAAAATCGGAATGCATCTTGGAAAAAAGACGGGTATTTATCTTAATCATAAAATAGATAATGTTGCTATAATCTGTAAAAACATGCCAGAAGAAACAGGCTTTGATATTTCAGTTTTTAAGAGTTCCAATGTTTTAGAAACAGCTATAATTGAAAAACCTGGTTTCTTGGCAGAAAATAATTCAAAGGAACTTGTTTATATTGGAGCTTGGGTTAATCTAAAATCTAATTAAAACTAGGATAATTTTAGAGCTTTTCATTTTTACAGTTGGAGATATCTTTAAATGACAGTTAAGCCAATGCCAGCTGATGCTATACAAACTCTGGTGAGTTATAGACCTAATTTTGGTAAAAAAATATCTAAATCATTGATTCGGTTGTCTGTCAATGAGAATGGAATTGGGTGTTCCCCTCTCGTTGAGGAGGCAATAAAAAAAAATGATATAGAGTTTTATCGATACCCTGCACAACAAGATGAGGATTTAATAGAATCAATAGCATTGAGGTTTAAGCTAAAGCCAGAGAAAATTTTAACAGGAAATGGTTCTGATGAGCTTATTTATTTATTATGCACTGCTTTCTTAAACCCTGGTGATGAAGCGATTCATACAGAATATGGTTTTCTGGTATTTCCGCAGGCAATAAAAATAGCTGGAGGCGTCCCTATTGTTGCGCCAGATGATAACTTTACAGTAAGCGTTGACTCTATTATCTCTAAGCTTACACCAAAGACAAAATTGGTGTTTCTTGCAAATCCGAATAATCCAACGGGTTCAATGATTTCTGACCAGGAATTGACAAGATTAATCGACTCAATTCCAAAATCTGTCCTTCTTATTCTTGACTGGGCTTATTGCGAGTATGTGACCTCTGGACTATCTGATGCGGCTAAGCTGGTTGAATCTAATAATAACGTTGTTATGCTTAGGACGTTTTCTAAGTTATTTGGAATAGCAGCTTTGCGATTGGGTTGGGGTTATTGCCCCCCAGATATTCTTGCGACCCTGCAATCCATACGAGGGCCATTCTCAGTTAATCAAATTGCAGCTTTAGCTGGAAGAGTTGCTGTAGAGGACATAGCCTTTCAAGAAAAGTCAGTTGCCCATAATAAATTTTGGATGAATGAGATAGTAAATAGATTCAATGAGATGGGTGTTAAAACATTAGAAGGCNAAGCAAATTTTATGTTACTTGATTTTAGAAATAAAAATGGGCCTTCTGCGGCCNATATNGCTAATCATCTTATGGAACAAGGTATTCAGCTAAGAGATATGACCCCCTATGGTTTACCAGAAATGCTAAGAATGTCGATTGGAAGAACTGACGAAATGGAAAAATTTACACTATGTTTAAGAAAAATTCTTCTTCANGAGGCTAGTTAAGGCAAATGGCTGATAAGCTCCCAAATGTTTCTGTAATAGGTCTTGGATTAATTGGTAGTTCTATTGTATGTGCAACTCAATATTTTGGTGCTGCAGCGACTGTNACTGGTTTTGATGCATCTAAGGAAGTTCTATTAGAAGCAGAAAAAATAGGGCTTCCTGTAAATTTAGTCGATGATATAAGGGCTGCTGTTAAGGATGCAGATATCATATTTTTAGCAGTACCGGTTGGAGCTATGGCTGGGGTAGTTAAACAAATTATTTCAAATCTTAAGCCAGGTGCTATTCTTACAGATACTGGTTCAACCAAACGTTCTGTCATTGACGATATTAATCCTCTTGTCTTGCCTCATATTTCCTTTGTTCCTGGTCATCCATTAGCAGGAACTGAGTTTTCGGGACCATCTGCAGGTTTCCCTACTTTGTTTAAGGACCACTATTGGCTTCTAATCGGTGACAAGAAAACAAACTCTGCAATTTCAGTGATTAAGAGATTTTGTGAGAAATTAGGAGCTATGGTAGAAGTCATGGATGCAAATTATCATGATAAGGTTCTAGCAATAACTTCTCATTTGCCTCATTTAATTGCCTTTACCATAGTCGGGACAGCCTCAGATTTGGAACATGACTTAAAAAATGATGTTATTAGATTTTCAGCATCTGGATTTAGGGATTTTACCCGAATTGCAGCTTCAGATCCTACTATGTGGCGGGACGTATTTTTAAATAATGATGAGGCTGTGCTTGAAATGTTGCAGCGATTTATAGAGGACCTCACATTTCTTCAGAAAGCTATCAATGAGCGGGAGGGAGATAAACTTTTTAATCTATTTAAGCGCACAGGAGAGATAAGACGGTCAATTATTGATATAGGTTTTGCAAAAGAGTGATCTTAAATTGCTAGATTTATCCAAAACTAAATTTTACAAACAAAAATTTAAGATATTCTTTTAGTAGAAGTCTACTTGTCTGCCGGCTTAAATACCAATGTGATAATTTTAAATCAGGCGGATTTACAGCCTGAAAATATATTTTCTTTTCTGGCAGATATCGTTTAAAAATAATTTCTGCCCTTGGCAAATGGTAATTTGCGCTAACAAGCAAAACATCTTTTAGATCATGTTTTTGCATCCATCGAATAGTTGCTCTTGCATTCCCATTTGTATCAATCGCAGTAAACTCAATTTCAACACAGCAATCAAAAAACGAAGCCTGTTCATCTGAAAGAGACAAACTTTCTCTCAATAATTGTTTTGAAATACCTTGTCCCACACCTGAAATAAGCATTTTGTTTGCTTTACCCCCAGACAGCATTTCCAATCCTTTTTGGATACGCGCTTGTCCGCCTGTTACTACAACTATGCCATTCAAGGATTCAACCGAAGAAATATTAGCTTTTGGAAGTGTGAGAATGAATTGTTGAAAACTTGCTAATGCCAATCCTGCTAGAAGTAGAAAGCATAAGAAAACTCTTTGAATAGAATTAGGAATAAAGGACATGACAAGAGCTCTTGTTAGTTATAAAATTTTANAATGAATTTATTACTCTTTAACTTCACTTCGTATTAGATAAATAATCAAGTTAAATCAGCTATTACTATTTTTAGTGTTGTTAAACTTATTTTTTTAGGATTTAGATTTAATGCTAATAACTTGTCATAATTGTGAAACTATTTTTCAGATTGACAAAAGCAAAATTGCTCAAAAGGGACAGCAGGTAAAGTGTTCGGTGTGCGCGCATGTTTGGACTATTTTTCCAGATAATGAAGAGGAAACTAACACACCAAAGTTAAATTTAAATAGAAATGAAGACCTTTCTACGGAAGCTAAAACCCAAAAATTACAAGGGCCAAAACACAGACAAGATATTCTCGAGAAAACTAAAAAATCAAATTTTTTAGCTTTTTTAATTTGGCTATTTTTAATTTGTTGGGTGCTTACTTTAGTCATCTTTGCATTAATAACTTACCGAGCGACCGTCACAGCATACTACCCAAAATTATCAACGTTTTTTGAGCTAGCAGGGATTAATATTAATTATTCATCAGAAAGCCTTGATATTAAAAACTTACAGACAGATTGGAAGGATGATATCTTGCGGGTTAGGGGTGATATTTTTAATAATGGTTCAATGCGAGTTCATACTCTTCCAGTAAAAATAACTGTGATCGATCCCTCTGGCCTTTTATTGTCAACTCACGAAATATGGCCAGATAGCACCACAATAGATGCGTCTGAATATGTTCCATTTTTTGCACAAATTACGATTGACGCAGATGAAAAAGCAGAAATACAAGTCGATTTTTTATCATATAAATCAAAATAATAAAAATTTTATACAAAAGGATTAGTATCCATTTTTATAAGATCCTCAACTGTCCTTCGTTTACGAACTAAATGCGCTTCTCCATTATAGTATAAAACCTCCGATGCCTCAGGCCTTGTATTATAATTTGACATCATAACTGCACCATAGGCACCTNCACTTCGCACTGCTAGATAGTCGCCAGCCCTAACAAGGGGCATTAACCTTTCTTTTGCTAGATAATCGCCTGTTTCACAAATAGGGCCAACAATATCTGCAATGTCTTTAAAATCGCCTCGTGCGCGCAGGCTATCAATTTTATGATATGCGTCATATAAGGTGGGTCTTATTAAATCATTCATCGCAGCATCAACGATAATAAATCGTTTTTCAAAACCCTGTTTAACATAAATCACTTTGGTAATAAGATTTCCACTATTAGCAACGATAGCTCTTCCTGGTTCAAATCCTAATTTATATCCCTGATTTGCAAACAAGCGGTTAACTAACGCTCCATAATCAAAAAAATCTGGACTCATATTTGTTTCATAATCAATGCCCACTCCCCCACCCAAATCAAGGCAAGGTACNTCAAATCCTTTACTACGAAGATGATTTGAAAAGTTAAGCAAAGCTTTATAAGCTTTTTCAAAAGGCGCTAGTTTTCGAATTTGTGAACCAATATGCACAGCAAGTCCGGCTGGAACTAAATTTGGATGCAAAGTAATTTTTTTATAATAGTTTTCAGCTTGACCATCATTAATAGAAATTCCAAATTTTGTGNTATTTTGGCCTGTTGAGATTTTAACATGACTTCCTGGGTCAACATCTACATTTACTCTAAGTGCTACTGAGCATTTAAGATTATTTGAAGACGCAAGGTCCGAAAGTCTTTCTAATTCTGGGCCTGACTCTACGTTAATTTGTCCAATTGAGTGTTGCATGGCCAATAGTAACTCTTCATCAGTTTTTCCAACTCCAGAAAAAATTATATCGCTTGCCTTTATTTTTGCGGCCAGCGCTCGTTGCAACTCACCCCCTGAAACAATATCAGCTCCAGAGCCGGCTTTGCCTAGTAAGTATAAAATAGCAATTGATGAATTTGCTTTAACAGCAAAATAAATCTTGGAATCAAGCATCGATACAGCTTTTTGAAATGCATAAAAATTTTCAAGAATCTTATCACCATCATATACATATAAAGGAGTCGTATAAATGTCAGCAAGTTCAATTAATAAGTCATCTTGCAAACCGTTTTGATTATTTCTTATCTTATTTATGTTAGTATTTGATGAAATCATAAAACTTATCCTCAAGTTAGTATTAATTTAACCTGTAGATTTAACTTGTGAAATCTCAGATGGGCGTTGAGGTATACCTCTCTTACCGCAGGATGTTTGAACTANGAAAATACTNCATATTAAAAANAAGAATATAATATTTCTCATTACGTNATCCTAATTNTCTTNATCATNGAGATCAAATCGNACAGCTGCTTCNTTTAATCGTTCTTTTACCTGAGCTGAAGCNGTTCCGCCANAGCTAGAACGAGCATTGCAGGCATTATCAATTTTNAGNATGTTATAGACAGATTGATCAAGTTTTGGTTCAATTTTTTGNATATCTGCAAGATTTAAGTCCTCAAGCGCACTNTNATTTTCATCTGCTAACGCAACGATTTTACCACTTATATNATGCGCATCACGAAAAGTTTTTCCTAATTTAACAACTAGAAAGTCTGCCAGATCTGTAGCAGTTGGATGCCCCCTTTGAAGCGCATTACGCATAGCAGTAGCATTGATATGCATGTCTTCAATCATGCCAGTCATTGCAGCAATACTTATAAACAAAGTTTTTTGTGTATCAAACAGAGGCTCCTTATCTTCTTGTAAGTCTTTGCCATAAGCAAGCGGCAGACCTTTTAAGATGGTTGCCAGTGATGTAAAATGCCCCATTATCCTGCCTGGTTTTGCTCGTACTAACTCTGCTGCATCAGGATTTTTCTTTTGTGGCATTATTGAAGATCCAGTGGTGAAATTATCCGACAATTGAATAAAATTAAATCTATCGGTGGACCAAATTACAATCTCTTCAGCTAGTCTTGATAGGTGAATAGCACAAATGGTGGCTGCACTTGCGAACTCTAAAGCAAAATCACGAGACGAAACAGCATCAAGTGCGTTTGGCATAGGCCTATCAAAACCTAGTAATTTCGCTGTTAGGTGTCTATCAATTGGAAATGAGGTGCCAGCAAGTGCGGCAGCTCCAAGGGGAGATTCATTAATTCGTTTTCTGCAGTCTTGGAATCTTTCCCGATCTCTTCCTATCATTTCAATATATGCAGCAAGATGAAATCCAAAACTTATAGGTTGAGCAGTTTGAAGGTGAGTATATCCTGGCATAAGAGTTAGCGTATTTTTCTCAGCTTTTTTCCACAATGTTTTCTGAAGTTTTTTTAATATAAAATCTAATTGGTCAATTTGATTTCTTAAATATAGTCTAATGTCAGTAGCTATCTGATCATTTCTGGAACGTGCAGTATGTAAGCGTTTTGCTGGTTCACCAATTAACTCACTAAGTCTCGTTTCAATATTCATGTGGATATCCTCGAGCTCAACGCTAAAGGAAAAATGACCTGCTGCAATTTCCTCATGAATTTTGTCTAGGCCCTGTTTTATGGCTTTGAAATCTTCAGGGGTAATAATTTTTTGTGTGGCCAGCATTTTTGCGTGTGCCTTTGACCCCTCTATATCTTCTAAATACAGAATTTTATCAAAAGAAATCGACGAATTTATTTCTTGCATTAAATCAGATGGGCCATTTTTAAATCTACCACCCCATATGGATGATTTTTGTTTATTTTTTTTTGACATGCACTATTATCTTTCTTTTTGCGCGTGTTATAAAATAGAAATGAAAAATTATCAGCCTAAAGTTTATAAAAGTAGAAGAAGGTTTCTAAATCAAACAGCATACATTGCATCTTTGTTTGCGTCTCCATTTATAATTTCATCTGCGCATTCTGAATTGAACTGGAAGAAAGTTGTTGAACCTTTCCCAGATGCATCGATACATTATGAGGATGACATAGAATTACATTTGAAACAATTCCTTGGAAATCCCCTTTTGATTAATTTTTGGGCCACTTGGTGCGCTCCTTGTATCATCGAACTTCCTCATCTTGACAAGGCGGTAAAGCATTTAAAGAAAAATCAAATTGAAATATTGCTCGTATCAACGGATAGAAGTCCAAAAAGTCATGTGAGCGCATTTTTAGATAATCAAAAAATCTATAATTTATTGAGAGGTTTTGATCCTCAAGCCATCTGGGCAAGAAAATTAAAAGTATCCGCATTACCAGTCACATTTTTAATCAATTCAGATCAGACAAAGGGATTGTTCCACATTGGAGCAGTGGACTGGTCAAAGCCTGAGATTATTAATGAGATTAATTCTAAAGTAGCGTTATTAGACTTATGACATTTCAACTCTCACAGTCATCAAAAAATTTTTATTATTCAGCGGTAAACTTATGATGAGTAGCTTTCTATGTATTATGGTAATTTATTATCTAATTCAGGTATTGCTTCGAACAGGTCAGCGACTAGACCATAATCAGCAACTTGGAAAATAGGGGCTTCTTCATCTTTATTAATAGCCACAATCACTTTACTATCTTTCATGCCTGCTAAATGTTGAATGGCACCTGAAATACCTACTGCCATATAAAGTTCTGGCGCTACAACTTTCCCTGTCTGACCTACCTGATAGTCGTTCGGGGCAAACCCGGCATCCACAGCTGCTCGTGACGCACCAACAGCAGCACCCAGCTTATCAGCTACGTTTTCTAACATAGCAAAATTGGACTTATCTTGCATTCCTCTACCGCCAGAAATAACAATTCCGGCTGAAGTTAGTTCTGGTCTTTCAGAGCCAGACTGTTCAGATGACACAAATTCAGACAAACCTATACTTCCTGTTCCCTCAACACTAATTATTTCAGCAGCCCCACCAGATTTTTCTGCTGCCTCAAAAGCAGTTGACCGAACAGTAATTAATTTGATTGGGTCAGATGATCTTACGGTTGCGAGAGCATTTCCAGCGTAGATGGGACGTTTAAAGGTGTCAGAAGAAATTACTTCTATAATATCAGATATTTGCATAACATCTAAAAGAGCAGCAGTGCGCGGCATAATATTTTTACCAAAGGTTGTTGNGGGTGTAAAAATATGTGAATAATTCTCAGCGATTTGTTTTATCAATGGAGCCATATTTTCAGCCAAATTATGAGCATATTCAGCGCCATCAGCCACAATAATTTTAGAAATAAACTTTATTTTTGAGGCTGCTTCAGAAATTTGTTGTACATCTTTTCCAACGACAAGTGCTTCAATTGGTTTTTCTAACTTCAAAGCTGCTGTTATAGCATTAAACGTAGCTGGTAAAATGTTTTCATTGTCATGTTCTATGATAACTAAGATTTTCATTATATCACCTTTGCTTCTGCTTGGAGTTTTTCAACGAGTTCTCCTACTGAGTTAACCTTAATTCCAGCCTCTCTTGTAGATGGTTCTTCTACCTTTATTACGGTCAAGCGAGGTTTTACATCAACATTAAGCTCTTCCGTAGTCAAAGTATCAATTGGTTTCTTTTTTGCCTTCATTATATTCGGAAGGGATGCATATCTTGGCTCATTTAAACGTAAATCTACAGTGATAACCGCAGGCANTTTTACATTAATCGTTTCAAGTCCCCCATCAATNTCACGAACAACTTTTGCGTTATCTTTANTCAAGGAAACAGATGATGCAAAAGTAGCTTGTGACCATCCAAGAATGGCGGCGGTCATTTGACCAGTTTGGTTGTTGTCATCGTCGATTGCCTGTTTTCCACAAATAATTAAATCAGGCTTTTCTTTCTCAGCTACACTTGCAAGTAATTTTGCTACACTTAGAGGCTCTGTCTCATGAGGGGCATCGATATAAATGCCTCTGTCTGCGCCCATTGCAAGACCTGTTCTTATGGTTTCCTGTGATTGAATGGGGCCAATTGAGACAATTACGATTTCATCGGCGTCGCCTGCTTCTTTTATACGCAGAGCCTGTTCTACGGCAATTTCATCAAAGGGGTTCATTGCCATTTTGACATTATCCAGCTCAACACCAGTTTGATCCTGTTTTACTCTTACTTTGACGTTGTAATCAATTACCCGTTTGACAGGCACCAAAATTTTCATTTTTTTATCCTTTTTATTTTTTGGNATTCTNTTTTANTTAAATGAGATTTACTAATTTNNCNTANNGTTTCAACAAGGTTTTTATTTTTGTTTACCNGTTTGCGCGCCAGGCACCCACAAAACATCATTTTTGCCNTTTTGATTAGCAACTCTAGCTAATACAAATAAATGATCTGATAGCCGATTAATAAAATGCATTGCAAATTTATTAATTGGCTCTTCAGCAGAAAGTGCNGCAATCTCCCTTTCTGCCNTTCTTGCAACTGTNCGTGCGAAGTGCAACCAGCTTGAGAGAGAACTGCCCCCGGGCAAAATAAAAGAAGACAAGTCTGACAAATTTTCATTTAACGCATCTATCTCATGTTCTATTCTTTTCACTTGTTTTTCTGTTATTCTTAAGCATGGAACATTATCATCCATCTCAGGTGTCGCCAAATCTGCGCCTAAATCAAACAAGTCATTTTGTATTCTAGCAAGCATATCATCAATATCAGTATTATCTGCAAAATTACGTGTTATGCCTAAAACAGAATTTAGTTCATCTACTTCACCAAAAGCCACTGGACGCTTGGCATGTTTTGCAACACGTTGGCCGTTTACAAGCACCGTTTGCCCATCATCACCAGTTCGAGTGTATATTTTGTTCAGTTTTACCAACTTAAATACCTCTTAAATAATTAGTCACGAATTAATAATAAGCCCAAAAAAATAAATAAGGCGGCAGCCTGAAAAACAATTCTATACCTCATTATTTTATTGGAATTTTTCTTATTATATTCTCCGCCCCTCGCCATTGTAATTACGCCCCATAATAAAATACCGGCTACAGAAAGCATAGCAAGANCAATTAAAACCATTTTCCAGCCCATAATTTACCTCTACATTAAAAATAATTTCCATATACAAAGATGGATTATTTGAGTCTAATCTCAACCCCTTTGCGCTTTGCTGTGGCTATGACTGTATTTCTGAGTAGGCAGCTAATGGTCATTGGACCCACTCCACCCGGAACAGGTGTAATAAAACTAGCTCTTTCGCTAACTTGTGAAAAATCTACATCCCCTACAATTCGATATTTTCCAGTTTCGTTTTCTTGAGTTTCTATTCTATTGATTCCCACATCAATGACNCAGGCACCTTGTTTTATCCAGTTTGATTTTACAATTTCAGCCCGCCCAACAGCTGCAATCAATATATCAGCCTTTGATGTAATTTCAGTGATATTTTTTGTTTTAGAGTGGACAATTGTAACTGAAGCATTTTCAGCTAGTAATAATTGAGCTAAAGGTTTCCCAACAATATTTGACCGACCAACAATTACAGCATGCAATCCAGATAAATCTCCAATTGTGTTTTGCAGTAGCAACAAGCATCCAAGGGGAGTGCATGGAACCAATCCTTTCTGACCAATTGCAAGCTTTCCTGCATTAATGACATGAAAACCATCAACATCTTTTTCAGGATTGATATTCTGAATTACTGAGTTCTCATTTATGTGCTTTGGTAATGGAAGTTGTACTAATATTCCATCAATTTGATCATCTTTGTTAAGTGTATCAATTAGAGACAACAGAGTTTTTTCACTTGTTTCTGCTGAAAGTTGATGTTCAATTGAAACCATGCCTGNCTCTTTTGTCTNNTTCACTTTATTTCTAACATANACATGGCTTGCAGNATCTTCTCCAACAAGGATAACGGCTAATGCTGGTGGCCTTCCTATTTTTTCAACGATTAATTTNACATTAGGAANGAGAGATTGGTTTGTTCGACTGGAAAATTCCTTACCATCTATAATAGTAGCTTTTTTTAAACCCATAATTCACCCACTTATTTTTAGTATATGAATACCAATTATAACGAATCAATGATTAATCTCGTTAAACTAAAAACACAAGTTCGGGAAAAAACTTTTGCTATAAAATCAATTCAAATAATAAATTTCGGACAAACTGAATAGCAAGCAGCAAAATCACGGGGCTNATATCCAAGCCCCCAAAATTTGGAACAACAGACCGTATCCAGTCTAGTANAGGNTCATGTAATCTTGATAGCCCCGTATACAAGGAGCGCACAATTGGTTGCCATGGATTAATTATATTGAAGGCTACCAGCCAGCTTAATACAACATATGCAATAAGTGTAAAGCAGTATAAATCTACAATGCTATTAATTAAATTAAGAATTGAATTCATAAGGCTCTATAATTCTTTCACGANNNTGTGTTTACAGGTNTTATCGAAAATATGCTTTGCAAGATACTATCATCGAATACAAACTGCAGATATAAAGACTGAGAAGACGTGGGAATTAAAATGAGTCATGTCAATCAATGATTTTAAATAATTAGTCACTTATTTTCTCTATTGTTGATTAAGTCTTNAACAACAGATGGGTCAGCAAGTGTTGATGTATCTCCTAGCTCTTCAAAATCATTGGCAGCAATTTTTCTTAAAATGCGTCGCATAATTTTTCCAGACCTTGTTTTTGGGAGTGAAGGTGAAAATTGGATTAAATCAGGTGTTGCGATACCACCAATTTCCTTTCTTACCCAGAGCTTAAGAGCTTTTTCGAGTGCATCATTAGTTTTTATTCCTGCTACTAAAGTCACATAAGCATAAATCCCTTGACCTTTTAAATCATGAGGATAGCCAACAACAGCAGCTTCTGCGACACTTTCATGAGATACCAGCGCAGATTCCACTTCAGCTGTACCCATGCGATGTCCTGATACATTTAATACATCATCGACTCTTCCNGTTATCCAAAAATATCCATCTTTATCACGCCTTGCGCCATCTCCGCTAAAATAGCGCCCTTTGAATGTTGAAAAATATGTTTCCTCGAAACGTTTGTGGTCTCCATAAACGGTTCTCATTTGTCCCGGCCAGCTTCTGTTGATGCATAAATTTCCTTCAGCTTCCCCAACCAGTTCATGATTTTCTTCATCAACTATTACAGGTTGTATACCAAAAAAGGGTTTAGTTGCAGCGCCTGGTTTAGTTGGAATTGCACCAGGCAGCGGAGTAATNAATATCCCACCAGTTTCAGTTTGCCACCATGTATCTACGATGGGGCATTTAGAGTCACCAACAACTTTATGATACCACATCCACGCTTCTGGATTAATTGGCTCGCCTACACTTCCTAGTAATCGCAAGGACGAACGATCATGTTTTTTTACGGGTTCATCTCCATCACGCATTAGTGCCCTTATGGCAGTGGGTGCAGTATAGAAAATTGACACTTTGTGTTTTTCAACCACATGCCAAAATCTGCTACTATCAGGATATGTAGGGACACCTTCAAACATTAGTGTAATTGCTCCATTTGCAAGGGGCCCATATAATATATAGCTATGACCTGTTACCCAGCCCACATCTGCTGTACACCAATAAACATCACCCTCTTGATAATCAAATACATATTGGTGTGTCATAGAGGCATAAACCATATATCCCCCGGTTGTGTGNANGACCCCTTTTGGTTTTCCAGTAGAACCAGATGTATATAAAATAAACAGAGGGTCTTCTGCTGACATCTCCTCTGGTGGACATAAGATAGATGCATTTTCCATTGCCTCATGATACCAAATATCTCTATCNGTATNCCAAGAAATNGATCCNCCCGTTCTTNTTATAACAATGCAAGTGGTGCAATTTGGACAGTTTACNANAGCATCATCTACATTTTGCTTAAGAGGGATAGNTTTACCGCCCCTTACACCTTCATCTGAAGTAATAATGCAGGTTGAGTCACA
>FUFK010043561.1_pt1 | contig 16526 bp, 16 predicted proteins | sample 1021851 | NCBI WGS metagenome assembly FUFK01 (sample SAMEA51879418, study PRJEB19060) | metagenome | reverse complement strand
TACATCAGAGCCTCGATACCGTAATACCCCTCTAGACGGTCCTTTAAACCGTTTTTTATTATCTGTGTTGCCATGCTATGAGCGTTTTGACCAATCGGAGTCAAATCTAGATGCTCTTGACCTGACACCCACCCTTCAATAATATTGTGCATCGACGTTCCGCGTTTCGCGGCGTCCGTCATGATTTTCTTGGCCTGCTCTTTACCAACTCTTTTTTTCCAATCTTCTAAAAAACTTTTATCTTTTGTCTCACCTAGTATCGTCGTGACACTAGCCAGAGCTACCTGGTCCTTCACATCATAGGTCCTACCCTGGCCCTCTATGTCACTTCGAATAAAAGAAGTTGGATAATAAAACTTATTTAATTTTATCATGCAACTCCTCCCATGTAATATATTTAAGTCTTACTCCCATCTTCTTTTGTTCTTTTGTAAGCTTTCTATAAATCCGGCCACCCTTATCGTGAGTGCCTACTTTTGTTTTTCGTTTACTCTCCGTTTTTACATCCACCAAAAAACTATNCCCGTTATCGTCAGTGACAACAAGATCGAAAGGACATAAAGGATCCAAAGAAAAAGAAACATAATAACCTCTTTTCATATATTCAACAGCAGCNANTAACTCTGATGTTATACCNTTAANTGATTTNATATTTGTGGCCATGNATCAATCCTTAAAATANACAAGACGNTANTCATCACCAACAATACTTTCATGTAAAATAGGTTTATCAACTTTAATAACTCCTTTACCATTACAACGAGAGCATTTCAAAACAACNCTCTCGTTCTTACTTCTCNTCATTTCTACGTAGCCTGCACCCTGGCATTCTGCGCATTTAAGAGTTGCTTTTGCCATTCTTCTTTTTAGTTTCTTTNCGCGCTANATATTCTATCGTNTTCGATATCGTCAACGGCGCTTCGAATATTTCTTTGCTCAACTCTACTAACATTTTATAGGTNGTGTTAGGAACCGATACTGATTTATATTTTTGTGTGTCCGGCATTAGTTATACNTCTCCTTCTTCTTTTCTTTGTTTTTAATTATATTTAAAATTATTTGCCCTGCTTCTTTTTCTGTATTAGCAAAAGCAAAGTGCCCCATTTCATGTTTCATGACAGCNTTNAAAAACTCTGCCAACGTTTCACCTTTCATGGTTGTGACTTGCTCACCNTTGATATCAATTACATACATCTCGTACCTCTTTCTNTTATTAATATATGGGATANTNTANNACAAAATGGGTTGTTGACAAAGAAAAAAATTNAATTAANTATTAACTATCTTCTTCACTTTTTGTAGCTCACTTCATCTTTTGATGAGGTGGGCTTTTTTCTATCCAAGTTTTTCTGTATATCTTCCTGTAAAGTATGCACTTCCAANGCTACTCTGTTCAGATCATCCACCAGTTCTGGGTTTCCTGCATTGCCTTGATATTTCTTTCTCACNTTTTTTAACACTCTGTGTAAAACTTTTAGTTGTCGTAGGTATAACTCTTCTCTCATCATTTTATCTGGCCCCAATTGTTTCCCTTTTCATAATCTACTTTGTTTGGAACCTCTAGCTTTACAGCCTGCTCCATGATCTCAATAATCTTTTCTGCTTGTTCTGGACTCTCGACTGATACGTCCAGTTCGTCGTGTATTTGTATGTGAGGCACAATACCTTCTTTGTACAAATTTACCATAGATATTTTTGTCATGTCAGCTGCACTGCCTTGTATTAATCTATTCAACGCTTTGTAAGTGAAAGCTCTTTTAATCCCCGGTCCATGTTCCGCCAACGCATCTGCGTGAGGTAGTGGTTTGTGTATCCCAAAACTCGATGGCTCCCATAAATCAAAATGACAAATGCGTCCACCAATTGTTCTGATACGTCCACGTTCCTGGGCCCTGCGTGATACAGCATCGATCAGTTGTTTTACAAACGGAGCTCTCTCGTGATATTTCTTCAAAAGTTTTTCTGCCTGCTCGACNAGNANTCCTAGTTCTGCCATCAGTTTNTTTTTACCCATGCCATACATCAAACCTAGATTAATTGTCTTGGCATCTTTTCGATCGATGTCAGCCATCTCTGCTACAGCTTGATGAAAGTCTGCGTCGCCTTGATTGTATTCATCCACGATCCGCGATACACCCTGCAGCTGTGATAGAGCTGCGTAATGTACAACAAGTCTTGGTTCTTGTTGTGAGTAGTCAAAGGCACCCCAAACACAATCCTGTTCTGGTAAAAATAAACTTCGGATTAACGGGCCGATCTTTTTGCTTCGAGCGGGGATTTGCTGAAGATTTGGGTTGGAGTACGAGAAACGGCCCGTCACCGTTCCACCGTCATCAGATCTTATTTGATTGATGTCTGCGTGAATTCTTCCGTTATGCTCATGTTCTAAAATAGTATCAATGAAAGTTGTATGCGCTTTGTTTATCTCTCNCGACTGAGCTATCGCTTGCGCTACTTCGTTGGGNTGTTGTGATAAAAAGTTCTTGGTAAAACTAGGAGCTCCTGTTNGNGTTCGATCATAGGGNAGTTTNAGTTTGTCAAATACTTTNGCTATCGAAGCAGCAGCCCATATNTCNACGTCTAATCCTGTTTCATCNTTNATCTTTTTTAGATATTGTTTTTCTTCTTTGATTAAATCTTTTTTTATCTTGTGTGCTTTCTCCAGGTCCACACGAACACCTTTAAANTTCATGTCCACGAGACACGGAAAAAGTTCNGTNTCTACATTAAAAATATCCCATANGTCCTGAGCTGTAATCTCTTGNTGTAATCGNTCCCATAGTTTNAGTGTGGCTACAGCGTCCTGTTCTGCATACTCACCGACATGCATAGCCGGTAGTCTCCACATTTCTTTTTTAGGATTGACACCCCATTCTTTGGCAGCATCAAATAATAATTTTTCACTCTTACCCATGCCTACATATTCTTTGGCCAAAGAGTCTAGGTTGTATCTCAGTCTGTTTTCGTTTACCAAAGACGCTGCAATCATAGTATCGACGATACGTCCGTTAATAGATAAACCTTCCGATCGTATCCAGGATACATCATACATTGCATTGTGAAATATTTTTGTAGCCGGAGTTTGTAAAACATCCTTGAACCAATCCATTGTTATTTTTTTATCAATATTGCCACCACCTTCGTGTGCAATAGGATAATAACCAGACCAACCGTCTACAGCCACGGCAATACCCACAATTTCACCGTCTTTCCTAACACTACCCGAACCAATTGTAGTCAGGTTGGGATCTCTAGTTTCTAAATCTATGGCTATTTGCTTGGCGTTTGATAGGTCTTTTAGTTCGTCTGGTGGGGTCCACTCAGTCTGTGGAGAAAACATTGGTATCTGTAAATTATTTCTTGCCATAATCTTCTTCGACTTTTTCTCTCCATGCTTTCTGCATAGCCTGAGTTATGTCTTCGTGTAAAACTTTTAAATAACCAATCGGTATCTCTACGGTTTTGTGTTTATTTTTATAAAATGTATCTACCTCTTCGTCACTTAAACTGACAAACAATCTACCGTCTTGATACGTTATTCTCATCCTGGTATCTTCTCCCACCACTTATCTTTTTCTAAATCAATGACGTANTAAACTTCTTCATTTGTTTTTAAATCTAAATACCAAACAACTTTCATAATGGGTACGACCTTTCATAATTTTTAGGACTCACAATATGTAATTCTTTTTTCGCTCTTGTTGTTGCAACATAAAATAATCTGTGAAGTTCGTCTGGACTTTTATCACTTTGATCTAATGCAGCTTTTGTCATGTCAGGNAAAACCAACACCTTGTCAGCTTCACCACCCTTGGCTCCATGTATCGTAGAAAGTAAAATTCTAGGATTACGGTTTATCTTTTCCCCGTTCGCGCGCATATTTCTTATATAGTTTTCTGTCATTGTATCCAATTTATCNAAACTTTCAAACCATACTTTNTCTGATAATAACCCATGTTCTGCTTGACATTGTGATAAATAATACTTCGTATTCGAGTGTAATGTTTTNCCGTCTCGAAATCCTGGTGCCACGTTTGAGCCAAGATAAGAATAGATACTTTTGATTTCTAAATTTGTCAGCAGTTCTTTTTTTCTCCAAGACTCCCAGTTTGATATGGCCAATAATAATTCTAGTGATATAGAATTTTTATTTCTGTGTTGGTAATACCAACCTTGCAATTCACATAACTCTTTTACATCTTCCAAAAGATAATGTGCTGTTGACAACACCAGCCATTGTCCTTCGCTCATGTCGACTTGTGTAACATCACTGTGGTATTTTAAAATACCTAGTTCGTCTCTTGGTTTATAAACTTTGTCGTACCTGTTAGATACGTTTGCAATTATTCTTTGTGATAGTTCGTGTATGGGTCCNCCAGGTATTCGATAAGACTGTTCTAAAACTTTTATCTCATCCACTTCTTCTTTCAACGCAATGAAATGATCTATGTCTGCTCCGGCCCATTGAAAGATAGCTTGGTCATCATCACCTGCAATGTAAGTTTTCTTTGACTTCTTCCAAATAGTTCTAACCATTTGCCACTGCAGGTAAGACAAGTCTTGCGCTTCATCAATAAATAAAACATCAAACTCTGGAGCCATATCTTTTTCAATAAACTCTAATAATAAATCTGTAAAATCTTTCATGTATCTTTCTTTTTTGTATCTACTTAACTCTTTGTCTATCAAATACAAAGTATCTCTTTCGATATCCAAGAGATGTTCGTTCAAATCATACTGATCTAGAACAGATATACCTTTGACTTTTGCTTTCTCTATTGTTTTTAAATACTCATTGTCAGAATTAAATATACCGTCTTCGTCCGAATAAGACGCAGTTTTGATAGGTATGCCACACTTGATACCAAAGTCTTTGTAGTCTTGTGGTCTCATCATTCCTTCTTTGGTTGCACCTAAAAATCTAAATGCAAAAGAATGTAGAGTTCTGAAAAAAATTAAATCTTCTTTTTCATCCAGATTAAATTTATCTATGGCTCTTTGCTTTGCTTCGTTGGCAGCTTTTTTAGTAAAAGAAAAATAACCTATCTTCTTTGGCTTGACACCTTGTTGAATAAATTGATCAACTAAATTAAGAAGGGTTGTTGTTTTTCCTGTCCCTGGTGGCCCTAGTATTATCGTTTTCATAATAACCTTTGTTGTAACATCTTATGCAATAGTGAATATCTGCTTTAGTTTTTCTACCTGGTTGTAAAACATTCTCTCTTGTAATGATCATTGGTTGTGTGTAGGTCCTCCAACATTCACTACATCTAATAATTTTCTTCTGCATACTTCACTCCAGATATACTAGGATCTGATTTTTTCATGGCTTTTATTTTTACAATACGAGGTGTTTGATTTTTCAAAGACATTCTAACTTCCTCTACAAATACACCTGCTTGTTTTAATAAATTACCTGTTTTTGTTTTATCTAGTTCCCAATTGTTTCTCTTTGCAAAATTATAAAAGTCTTCTAATCTAAAATAACTNTGGTCATCATCGGTCCATGACATCTTGTTAAGCATATCTTCTTTTGTTCTTGCGGCAGGTCTATTGACTGTAAAGTCATACAATAAATTTTCTAATTGATTATCATGGTTCAAAGACTCTAACGGTTTTATCTCNTGTAAGTTTTCTAATAATTCTTTNAGTATNACNTGTCTCCAATCTCTTGGCTGNACACTNGCAACNACTATGTTGGCCTGATCTAAACAACACAAAGCAAACATGTTAGGATTGTGCAACTCTTCTGATTTTAATTTTATAACTTTACCATCAACTTCTAAAAACCATTCTGGTGGATTAGAAGTTATCTTTGTTAAATTTTTTAAGTCAGGTAGTTGTTCGTCTTCAAAACCAACACCATGTTTTTTTGTTTTACATAACCCTGCTTGACAAACAGAATTGATAGGTGCGTCTTTGCATCTATATTTGTCGTAGCCTTTTCTTTCCAAAGATTTTATCACACCTAAAACTTCTGCAGCTTTGAGTTGTGGATTTACGTATTGTTGATTTGCTTCTTCCAATAAATCCTTCCAATTGTCTGGGTCTACCTTTTTGTAGAAGACCCCAATATTAAATAAAGCATTGTTTCTACTACCTTCTCCAAAGCCCTCTTCTGCTAATTTATTTAGACAAGGTGGTCCGTCTTCAAAAACTTCTTTGACTTTTGGTTTGGTAATTTTTAGTTCGTCTAATGAAACCTCGGTCAGCGATACACGATCATACAGTTCTATAAACTCTTCTAGTTGTAACGCGTCACCATTATCATCTAGTGCGTATCGCATACTTTTTATCCCACCATGATAAGGCAGATTTAAAAAGCTACCGAGATGTCCCTCCTTGACTAACACCTCATCTTGTTTAGGAAAAATTTCNGAGGAGTGATAGCCCAACAGATCAGCAATNGCTTTGAGTTTTATTCTCATCAACTTAGCTGATACAAACTCTTTTACAAAAATAAATACATGTGCTCCACCAGACTTCGATCTAAATACAACCATCGGTAGATTTTGTTTTTTAATTTTATCAATTAATTTTTTGTGGTCTAAATTATAAATATCAATNTCAATACAACCCCACTTGCATTGATTGTTTTCGTTAATCGGAATGATACCAAGTGCAGGAGGCTCACCATCTAAGTGCCTCTGCCATAAATCATCTGTTACTAGTTTTCTTTCGAAACCAGATTTTACTTTCTCTTTACCACGATCGTCTCGTTCACCTGTCTTGTAGGTGTAGCCGTGTGCTTCGTTAAAGCCTTCAAATATTTGTTTAAATCTTTCTTGCATGTATCCCCTTGGCAAGTGGGGCCATTAGGCCCCACTCATGAGCAACCCTAAAAGGGAACTTTATTTTCTTCTGACTCTTCACCATGCTTCGCTTGCACATCGCCTTTCGATACACTATCAGCGAACTTTTTTGCTTGCTCATAGACACCTGCATCTTGCACCGGTCCAACTTTACTTACAGACCAAGTAGACCATGTCCCTTTTTTGTTAGACATCTCCACTGTTGTCAAATGATACACGTGACTGAACATCGGTGGTGTAAACTTCCCGTTTTGTCCTTGAAGTTTAATACCACTTATCATGGAGTTCCATTGTCTACTTGTCTTCAAACCTGTAGACTTCATGGTAATCAGAGCAGTCTCAGCGCTACCGTCACCGCTTAAAACCATGACATAATAAGAGGCTGTGTTTTCAAGATAGTTACCATTCGGTAATCTATCTTTACCCATACCGTCTCTATTAGTTTCATTGATTAAGTCGGTGTTGGCAGGATGAACTGCAATGGGAGCACCAGGTCCTTCACCTCTGTCAGACCATTCAATATACTCTCTTTTGTAATAACACGGCACAACTTGTATGCCTTTACTACCGTCGTAGAGTTCTTTGGACACTGTGTTAAACAACATCCCTGGCTCTGCTCCTTCAACATACTCAGCTTTAGATTTCTTAACTTGCGGAGATAGGTCACCTAAAATTCGTATGAAAGGCAGAGCAAGATCGTCTGCTCCCATCTGTTCCATACCTTTGTGAGCATCTGTCTCAAACATACTCGCAATCGGTAGGTTTTCTTTTTTCACGTCTATGCTATTCGCGGTTCTCGTTTGTTTGTTCATGTTTCTCGTTCCTTTATTTTTTACGGGTTATTTTAGTTTCATCTTTAATAAAAACATTAAAGATATCAGAGGGCATGTCCAACCCGTTTTGAACACGCTCTCTGAATAGTGCTCTTAGAGTGGACGGTTCAACCTTCAAAGATTGTTCGGGCTCGTACCCACTCTTAGCAGCAAGGCTGAAGAATTCTTCTGCCTTGTTATCTTCGCCAGTGCCGAAGCTCACAGCAACATTGTTTTTAATAATATCGCCTAAGCCATTGTCGCGAAGCCATTTGTGCGCCTTTGCTTTTAGTTCCGGATCAGCTTTGACGGTGCAGCTGTATTTCTTTTTTACCTCTACTTTACTACCGTCAATCATATTTAAAGACGCTAAACCTTGTTCAGATAAGAGATCTGGTATTACTTCAGAACTAATTACATCTCGTCGATTTTCTAAGTCTTTTAACTCAGACTCTTTCTGAGATATTTGTTCGTCCAAGTCTAACATTTCTTGGCACATAGCTGACAACCGTACAATGTTATCAGTTTTGGATGCAAAAGACTCTTGGTCTTTTTCCATCTCTTTCATAAGATTGCTCATACTTTATCCTTTCTTATATAAGTCTATACTTAATGGATAATATTTAAACTCTCTTTTGTCCCACTTCAAGAGATTAAATTTACCCGTGGTGATATCACTAACAATAGCTGTTGATAAACCAATGACAGCGGGGTCACCCGTGCACAGAATATAATCCTGGGCCCGAAAGTCCTGTAAGTTTTTTCTCATCTTAAAAACAAACGGACCTGTACTAAAAACTATTTGTGAGAGTTGTGGTAAACAGATCACTAAATAGCCGAAGTTAGAAGCACTAAGAATATTAATATTCTCAGGTGGGTGCTGAAGAACATATACAAAAGTCTCTTCAGGGTTCTCTTTTTTAAATGTCAAAAACTCTTCTAGGCTTTTGGGTTTATACAACTCGAATATTTTATTCTTCATTTTTATTCTTCCTTCTTGACATTGAAAATAGTTTAATTTAAATTTCTTGTCAAGAAAGATTTACTATGATTGAACACTATAAATTTAAGACAAAGCCATACGAACATCAATTAAAAGCTTTGCAGTCTTCCTGGGATAAAAAAACATTTGCATTATTTATGGAAATGGGAACAGGAAAATCTAAAGTTTTGATTGATAACATTGCACTTTTGTATGACAAAGGTGACATACAAAACGTATTAATTATTGCACCGAAAGGTGTTTATAGAAATTGGTACGAGATAGAAGTGCCTACACATTTACCAGAACATATCGAACACACCACTGTTTTGTGGGAACCTAGTTTAACTAAACGTAAGCTAGCAGAAATCGATCTCCTATCACAAAACGACGGTAAGTTAAAGATATTTATTATGAATGTTGAGGCCTTTCAAACTAACAAAGGCATTGACTTCGCTGAAAAATTTTTGAACACTAGTGTCGGGCGATCACTAATAGGAATTGATGAGTCTACGACAATCAAAAATCCGACAGCCAAAAGAACCAAAAGTATTTTAAAACTTAGGGATTTTGCAGAGTACCGTAGAATTCTCACCGGATCGCCTGTTACAAAGTCTCCACTCGATTTATATTCTCAATGTTATTTTTTAGATGAATGGCATCTTGGGTTTGAGTCTTACTATGCGTATCGTTCCAGGTATGCACATATGGTCGAGAGAAACTTTGGTGGGCGTCGTGTTCAAATTGTTGGGTCCTACAGAAGACTCGATGAGCTGTCAGAAAAATTAGAAAAATTTTCTTATCGTGTGTTGAAAAAAGATTGTTTGGATTTACCTGATAAAACTTTTGTGAAAAGAACAGTAGAGCTCACAGACGAACAAAAACAATTATATATTTCTATGAAANTTGCAGCNATGGCTGAGTTAAAAGATAAAACCATGAGCACCATGAATGTAATTACACAATTGATGAGNCTACATCAAATTACTTGTGGTCACTTCAAAGCCGATGACGGCACAGTCACTGAGGTCAAAAGCAATCGAATGAACGAGTTGCTATCTATTCTAGAAGAAGTGGAGGGTAAAGTCATAATCTGGGCAAATTACGTTCATGATATTGAAAAGATAGTCGAAGTCTTAAAAAAAACCTACGGAGATGACTCTACAGTAGCATATTACGGTGCGGTTGATGCAAAGACACGCCAGGAAAACATTGCTCTGTATCAGGCTGAAAATGGAAATACTAGGTATTTTGTTGGAAACACTCAAACTGGAGGGTATGGAATTACACTTACAGCTGCAAACACTGTAATTTACTATTCTAATAATTATGACCTGGAAAAAAGACTACAATCAGAAGACAGAGCCCACAGAATAGGTCAAAAAAATATTGTCACCTACATAGACTTGATTGCAGAAAAAACTGTTGACGAAAGAATAGTCAAAGCTTTACGTGACAAGATAGATATTGCCAACGAAATTATGGGAGAAGAGTTAGTAGATTGGATTAAGTAGTAAGATGGTTCGCTGGGGCATATTTAGTTTTGTTATTCTCATCTTTATAAGCAATTAAATATTGTTTTCTATTATTATTACCTTTGTGAGAACAGTGCACCCAGCCACTGTTCGGATCTTTACCATCAAAAAATTCTAAAATTAATTGATCATAAACTAAGTTTGCGTGTATCCAATCTGCAAGCTCTTTGTTTGATACACCAGGTATCTCAAAGTCTGCGGCCTCGCCTTTTGCGTGTTGAGAATTAGTCGACGATCCGATGGCCACGCACAACTCTGGACTTCTAAATCCTGATGTAATAATGACAGGCTTGTCAAAGTGAACTCTGACCGGCTCTAAAATATTAGCGCAAATCATTTTCATATTGTATAGCTGCGAGTCATCAGGCTCGTTTGATATNCCTTTTCTCGTTGCTGTTTGTGATTTAATAAATTCTTGATAGCTAAAGTGTTGTGATAGTTTCATTTTTATCCTCCGAATATTCTATCAAAAGGACCAAAGATTTTTTGTCCTTCTTGTTGTGTTTTCTGTGTTGTATTTAAGTTACTAGCTGGTCCTACTATTGTGGACGACACTCCAGGAATATTACTTTCCATATATTTTTCATATGTCCCACTTGGATATAATTTTTCTGCATCTCTAAATATGTTTTTAACATTTGGCAAATTAGGTGATAATNGAGGGACACTATTGTATAGTCTGAACAATTCTCTTAAATAATTTCTAGTTATGGGATAGGGGTTTTGAATACCTATTTGCTCTGCGTTTTCTTTGAAAGCTTGTATGATACCTCTAGATAAAGTGAAAGGTTTAAAGTCGCCTTTCATGATTGAGCCTAAATCTGTTTTTAATCCTCTATCTGCAAAACTTTTTGTAAGTTCTTTTGGGTTAGCTCCTAATTTTAAAGCAGCTATGTAATCTTTTCTAATTTCTTTGTAAGCGTCAAAGAGAGCATCGTTGGTTGCAATATATCTATCCACTATTTCAGAGGGTTGAACAACTCCCCCTTTCAATAAAGGTGAAGTGAACAATCTTCTAGCGTTACGAACACTTGATTGAAAATCTGCTATTTTAAAATTAATTGAATTTTCAGGATCAACCTCTATGGCTCTGTAACCAAATATACCTGCGAGTTCGTTTGGTATCTCATATCCTTTTCCATATTCATCAAAATCAGCCTCAGGTCCTGTCTTTCCAATTATTGGAACGTCAACAGGTTTAAATGCTATATCCAATCTTTCTAATTGTGCTAAAGAACCAGGTAGTTGTGTAGTAATTAAATGTTCAAGTCGTTTGACTGCTTTTTCTCCGTCTGGAGTTTCGTCTGTATATAAAGTTCTACCACTTCTAGTTCTACCACCTCTAACCGTGACATCTAACAAGGCCTCTGTCCAAATAGACTCACCAATAAATGGTGATCCTAATTCTTTAGTCGCTTCTATCAGACCAATAGTAAAATCATCCATGATGCCATTTTCATCATCTCTTCCCTCTGCAACGGCATTTATAACAGTCTGTATTGGTCTTGTTAAAGTGTCATAGGCATTACTATGAGAAAAATCTACGTATTTTAATTTTCCGTCTTTACCCTTTATAGGGATTAATACAGAGTTTTTTGACCAGTTTGGAACATATCGTTTTAAAGCCTCCATTTCATCCTCTGTAACATTATAAATTGTTTGAAAAGCTTGTTGTACTCCATAAGGTAATCCAATCACAGTTGTTCCAAAACCAAGTAATCTTTGCATTCCAATTCTTCTAAAAGGAGCTACGAGTTCTCCATTATCATTTTTAGTTTTAAAGTTTATTTCTTTTAATGCTCTTCTAACAATGTTAGTTCCTGTTCTGATTATTTCAGCTGGGAAAGAAACGAAGTTACCTATTGGCATTTTTCTGGTGGCTTTTACAAACTCAGACACATAATCATAGTTTGGTACATTGTTTCTTACAATTTCAGCAGCCTCTTCCGCAATTTGATCATCAAAAGTTTTAAAACCTTTTTTAGGTCTAGATATACCTGATCTTTTATATGCATTTCTTAATCTTCTGCTTTCAACTGCAAAAGTTGTAATTTTCCAAAAATCATCCTCTGCTGTGTATAAGTCTTCACCAAACTTTTTTATCTTTGATAAACCTCTCATCATGCTTTTCAAACCTTTGGTTTGACTTAAAGTTTCACCAAAGTTAACGTCATCTAGTAGTTTTCTTAAATCACCAAGTCTAACATTACTATTAACAACACCAAGTTTTAGAAGTTTCTCATATAGTTCACCTCCGTCTGATCTAGATAAAGCTCCATACGTGTTTTTAAAATCTCTAAGTAATTGAGTTGGAGTGATTGTTACACCAGGTAATATACCATTAGCACCAGCAAAAGCTCCTGCGCTAATAAAATTTCTAACATGTGTTATCGGAGATAAAATTGTTTTTGCTATTTGAGACGTCGCTTTTGGATATAATATAAAATTATCATAAATAGCTTTTGCTAGTCCTTTATCATTTATTTTATCTACGGTTGTTAAAGCTTCATATGTTATATCATCTGTATATAATTCATCTAATGGGTTACCCGCTCCTATTTCATATTTTCTAGCGGGGTCAAGATATTTTATTTGTTTAACATTATCAGCTCCAAATACTTTTGATGCTTCTTCACTTGTTTCAAAAAATAAACCTGGCTTACCTGCGGCCTTTGCTTTGTTGCTAGCCTCTAATAAATCATCATAAAATTGAGAACCTCTCAATAAGTTTGACAATCTTTCTGTTCCAGACAATATAGTAAGTATTGCATTGTCTTGTTTTCCCAAAAGATTTGTTATTACTCTTCTTCTTTCGGGATCTTTTATGCTTTTAAGACTAGTCATGCCACCACTAGATAGTTCTTGACTTAATTCATCAGCTGTTGTTTTTCCTAAAAAGAAATCAGGTAACTTAAAAATAGGATCTGGATTTTTCCCTGCATCTGTAAATATAAAACCTCTGGGTAGTTTTGCAGTTTTGACAATACTATTGACCTCACTTAAAGCTTGCTCTCTAGTCATAGTTTTTCCTTTGCTACGAGCTATTTTTTGAAATAAATTTATGGCTTCTTCAACTGCTTGTTCTGAGGGTTTATAGTTTTGTAAAGGAGTTAAACTTTGATTTTTAAACACTTCATAAGAAGTATCTAAATAACCTCTAAACTTATCTTTAAATAATTCTCTAAATTCTTTTAATTGTTTTTTATTTACTTTAGCACCTAATGCACTAAACATATCTCCCCACTTACCCCTAATCTCATTAAGACCCTTAACAATGTTGTCAAGCTGTTCTGGTGTTGCCTTTTTTTTCAAATAATTTCTTAATGCAGTATCATTCACTTTACCAAAAGTAACTTTTCCTGCTTCATTAACTACTACATTGTCAGATAACAAAGCGTCATTTATAATTTTGTATGCTTTTGTTTTATCTTTACCAACTGTTTTATTGAGAACAGCGGCTTTCCAACTAGGAAAAATTTTATCTATAATCTTATCTGTTTCCCTAGATATTTGTTCAGCTCTAAAAGTATCAGCACTTTTCTTTCCAACTCTTAATCTTTCCGCACCAAAAAACTCTCTAGATTTTTTTCCTTGTGGTCTAAATCCTGCTCCTATTCTACCTAATAATCTATCTATTTGACTATTACTCTTTAAAAGAGAATCAGTCCTAGTGGCCATTTTTTTTAATGTTGCCCCAGTCCCACCAATAAATCCTGAAAATAAAGCACCCTCTGTTCCAAACTTAATACGATTAACTAAAGCTCTTCCTGGATCATATTCTCCATCTCTTTCAAGGTCCAATGGGTTTAAGGGTGAGTTCCCAAACAAGTCACTAATTGTTCCAACTTCTTCCACATCTGCAATAAAAACCCCCTCTGCTGTTCCTGCTCCTAAAGACCCCGCGGCATATTTAAAAGCCTTTTCTTTTTTATTTAATTTTTGAGCTGCAGCTGTGGCTTCTTTTAAATTATTATTATTTGCATTTAAATATCTTCTTTGTTTTTTAGCTTTTATGGCTTTAGAGGCAAGACTAGCACCTTTTGAAAAAGCCAACCCACCAGGCAGACCAATGTTAACTAAAGTTTCTGCTATTTTACCAGCTGCTGTTGCTTCTGCCGCTTCATCAAAAATATTTATCTCATCAAAAAATTTCTCTACCTTTGCAGCGTTGTTGTTGTCTGTGCCTAAGTCCATGAGCTCAGCTCCTAAAGATACTACACCCTCAGGTATTTTTATTAAACCTGATGCAATACCAGACAGCGTCGACTCAATAACACCTACCTCATTATCTGGTTCTTCTTGCTCTTCTTTCGGGACCGCTTGAACACCTTTATCTAAGTTTTGTTGCTCTTGTTTTAGCAGTTCATTTAATATATCTGCCGTGGACATTTTTAATTTGCAGCGAACGCTTTTGCTTCTTTAATACCTGCTCCATCGGTTATGTTTACATCGAAATATCTTACTTCCCCTGATCTATTTTTAGCTTTTAATACTCCGTTTTTAGCATCATACTTAACGTCTCCAATATTTAATGGAACCTCTTGTTCTTTATTGTCTACAAATTGAGTTTGTATCGATTTAATACCATATAGATTATCAACAACTAGTCCTTTAGCAACCCCTGCTGCCTCTTGCGGGTCAATATTAATGTTATTTAAAAGTTCTTCTGTATAATCTGAAACCATTTTTGTAGGTGTTTTGTCTTTTAAATATTCACTACTTAATGGAGCCACTCTGTTTACGGCTTCTGAGAAAGATATTCCTTGTCTCATCAAATCAGCAATTGTTTTTGATGCGGCTGAAGGAGTGTTAGCAGTAACCATCGCTTTTTCTCTTATCTGACCTCTTTCGATAGCGTCTTGAACTGCTAGTATTCTAGCTTGTTGTTTTGTATCATCTTTAATAGCATCTCCACCAGCTCTTAACGCACCTGCATAATCCCCTTCGAGGAGATTTGGTGCCGCTGCTAGTAAAAGATCAAAAACTTTTTCTTTGTTTGTTTTTGCCCCAAGAATTTTTTCAAATGTTTTTGCTTGAGACATCAAAGCTTCTTCGTCATATTCTAAATCATCTAGTGACTTTGGTGTTGGGTCTGGTGTTGGTTCCGGTGTTGGTTCCGGTGTTGGGTCTGGTTTTGGATCACTCACATCTCCTGTTTTTTTGCCGCTTGTTACAATAGGTAGATTACTACCAAGCTCAGAAGCTTCGGCCGTTGGAAAGAAACTAAAAGCAGAGTTGACTGTAGATCCCTCTTGTGTTCCTGGCATTGGGTCTGGGATAGCTTTATCTAAAAAATTTAAAGTGCTTGCTTTTTGTCCTTCAATTATTCCACTGCCTGCTCTTGGTTTGAAAAGTTCGTTTAGATAATATGTTGGTGGGTCAGGTTGAAATGGCCCTGAAACATAAGGGTCTAAAGTGGTTCCTCCAACTAATTTTCCTGTTGAAAAACCTTCGCGTTCCTCGATCCCCGTCATGATACCCGTGCCTTTACTGTTTGCTCTTCCGCCATCACGGAACATCGGTCTTTTTAATATTTTACTCATTACGTACCAAAAAATCCTAAGTTACCGAGAATACCTGCTGCGCCTGCTCCCACACCTAGTATTTGTGATAAAGGACTAGGAGGAGGGGTTGCTGTCGTTTCAAATCTTTGTGCAGCTGGGTATCCACCAATTATACCAGTTAGCTGTTGACCTACAAAACCTAGTCTTTGTTGTTCTTCAAAAGCTCTCTCTTTGGCTGCTTGTGCTTGAGCATCTAAGATTGCTTGTGATTGTAACTGTTGACCTGTGCCTATTTGTTGTAGACCTGTGATTTCTTGTTGCGCTAGTTGTGGAGCTAGTTGAGCTAGTCCTTGCTGTTGTGTTGATAGCGCTTGTTGATTAGCAAAAGCTTGCTGTGCTGCTTGCTGTGCTTGTTGAAATGCTTGTTGTCTTAGTTGTGACTCTAGTTGTGCTTTACCTAAAGCTGTGGCAGCATCGAACTCTGCTTCNTGAACTGCTTGACGACCACCACCAAANGCACCTANTTGTGCNGCTCCTGTCCCTATTTGTTGTCTTGCGATATCTCGCTCTCTTTGTAAGGCTGCAAGTGAAGTATCAATTACCTCTTGTTGATATGGAGACATGAACTCTTGAAAAGCTTGTGGCCCTGTAAACTGTTGAGCTGCTGCGGCGTCGGCACCGGCTTGAGTTAGGAAAGGTTCAAAGGAACCAAGTCCTGAAGCTTTTTGAACTGCTTGTAATTGTAGAGGGTCTTGTGCAGCCACTGTTGGAGCAAAGGCAGAAGTATCAACAGGAGTCCCTAATAAAGGAGTTAACCTATCTGTTAATGCAATACCCGCCGCTTCTATAAAGGGCGCGGGTCTCGATACCGTTTCCGTTAC
>FUFK010044763.1_pt1 | contig 16528 bp, 15 predicted proteins | sample 1021851 | NCBI WGS metagenome assembly FUFK01 (sample SAMEA51879418, study PRJEB19060) | metagenome | reverse complement strand
CGAGGGGCCATGGTATTCGCCGATCAAATGGAAGTGATGGAACCTAAACCTGCAGAAGAGGCCGAAGAGGTAATGCAAAGGTGGGGAGTGGTACTTTGATGTCAGGATCCAGTACCTTCAGAGGAAGGCAGAGTGCAGTCAGGATCTTCGCACAGGAGTACTCGGAGTCATCCCTCATCGAGAGGGGGTTGGGTGAGTATGACCCTAGCTTTGTAATCACAAAGCTCGGAGCCAAGGTAAACCGTTGCCTGGTCTGTGGAGGCCTAGAGAGGATGGAGAGGAGGGACGGGGACTCGGGGCCATTCTACAGAGGGCAGGTAAGGGACCCCTCGGGGACTCATTACTTCGATGTGGCACCATTCCAGCCCGAATTACATCCAGACGCAGAAGAGCTCCTGGCTAGGTTCGAATCCGGCGACTCTGTGCTAGTTTCCATCGTAGGAAGGCAGAAGTCTAACGAGTCCGAAGACGGAGGGATATTCACATCACTTAGNGCNGAGAGNTTCACNGAAGTCGGATTAGATGACTACAANTCATGGATGGTGGATNCNGCGGACGCCACACTNAGGAGGCTCGAAGCNTACGACTCNTCNCAAGGAGAGGANTTGANNGAGGANTCNNTGAGAAAGGCAGGAGTNCCNGAGGANCTNGTGGACGGNNTAATNAAGTCGANAGAGCACTANNCNGAGTTCGANACCGAGGCCTANCGAGTCTGGATNCTCAAGGCTTTCTCTAGGGCTCTNGGGGNTTCTGAAGAAGACNNGGNNNCNGACNTGGAACCAGTGNGNATAGAGGCAGCGCAAGTTGAGAAGATTGAGGTACAGAGTACTGGCGCAGGAGACCCCAGAGACGTTATTCTAGGGATTCTTGGCTCTAATGGGGGGGAGTTGGTTGAGTACGAGGATCTCGTGGGAGCCTGTATTTCTGCCGGATCTTCAAGAGAGGACGCGGAGAACGCAGTTATGGGCCTGAAGGATGACACGATGGAGATTTCCGAACCAAAATTCGGATTCTTCTCGATCTCTGTGTAGGCTTTTCGCTGGACTAGTCTAGTGTGGAGAGTTTCGATCTGATCCTCTCGATGGTCGATTCTGTATCCTCCATCGATAGGATTGTATTTTTGTCTGATGCCGTCGAGGCTCCCTTGACCTCTGCGATGTTAGTAGCCACCATCAAGACCCTGTGTCTTACGAACTGCTCATCCATTGGCCAGCCCCTCCTGTCTGCGAGTCTCAACAGTAGATCCTTCTCGGCTTCTCCCCAGGAGCCCCCGTGGCTCCTCAGAATGGTCCCGACCATCCTCTCGAGATCCCCCACTCTGGCGTGAATAGTGAGGAGGTCCCCTTGGACATGGCTAGACTGATTGTCGATACCGATTAGGATTGAGTCTCCAGCATCCTCGAGAAGTGCTTGTGAGGGAATGGCCTGGAAATCCTCGGTAGGATCCTCAATTGGAGTCGGGTCGGCATCCTTTTTCTCTTGCTCGATGTTGGTCGGTGTGGAGGTTTGGATACCGTTCCTCTTGAGGCTGCGCTTGATTCTCCCCCACCCCCTCATCTGGCTAGTAAGGACTCCAGCCACCCTGCCCATCAGTACTGTCCTGTTTCCCGTTAGCTCGAGCTCAAGCCTCTTGCACATCTCGTGCAGATTGTCTCTGTTCATCTCTGCTAGATTCTCGATCGTCATCCTCCTCGAGTCGTAGTTCAGATGGAGCCACAGGCGCTGACGCCTCTCTTTGTGGGAACCGGAGGACTTGATGCCGAAGACCTTCAGGACTTCGCCCAACTCCTTGTGAGACATAGACTGTATCCCCTCCCAAGAGAGATCCATATCCGATAGAACGAGGTTGGAAATCAGCCTAGCCCTAAGAACCTCGACGGAACCGGATTTCGAGATTCCGTTTTCCTCCGCCCTGCTTCTGAGACTCTGAAGCCTCTCCATGTAGACGGAACTCAGTAAATCGGTGTCTACCCTCATGGCAACAAGACCAGCTCGTGATGCTACCTTAGTTATCGGTTACCCCGATATCTTTGTCCGGGAGAGGTTTTCGAAACCTTACTAGAAGAGCCGCAGTGACTAGAGGAAGGAGGGTGCATCAACATCAGTTGGGTGGTCTTTCGGTACCTCTCTGGAGGACTCTCTGACCATTTTTTCCCAATCCATCAACAGGGCAACTATTGCTCTCTGATACTCGCTCATTGCGACCAGCCTCTCCAATGAGAGGGTCTTCCTGCCATCGGGCGAGAGGGTCTCCAATCGAACCTCGACTCTGACCTCGTCATGATATATCTCTCCGTCTGGATCGTGGCAGGCCTGCTCTAGAACGAGGTCTCGATTCTCCTCCGCCTGCCTGAGAATTGCTCCTACCTGGCGATGCCTTACCTCCAGGCCCACGCAATCTCGTAATGACTCATCCATGGCCCCCATAATCCTGCTCTGGACCCAAAGAACAGTGTTCCCCTCTGGCTCAGTTAGCTTCGATGATAGGACGTTTGGGAATCCGGTCCTGCAGACGATAGCGATTAGGTCAGAATAAGGAGGTGGAATGAAGTGTGGTGCACCCCTAACTCTCGGCTGCGACATCAGCGTGTGCCTTCTCTCTGTTTGTCCGGTGTACTCATACTCCGACCTTGAGGTGATGTATCCGTCTATCTCCTTCCTGTCTAGCATGCCTGCCAGCCAAGTCGCTCTTTCGGCCGAATCTAGGGATTGATCCTCGGGATGTGCGGAAACCTGATCCATACTGAGTACCTGAATATCAGGGCGAGCCCTGAGAAGCTGCCTGCGGATGAGTTCCGAATCCGAGACGATTATTGCCGACTTTGGTTGGTACATCAGTCTGTTCGGCGAGACTAGGATTAGGGATGGTCTTCGAGGAGTTCTAGCCCCGACGATATGGCATCCAGCATCTGTCAGCTCTGCCTCACTACCGATGATTTCGGATGCAGGGACGGCTAGTAAATCGATTTCACCCTCAGATAACGATTCTAGTGCCGATGAGACTTCTTCAAGTGGAGTTACGGACTGCTCCAGTCCCTCGTGGTCTATCGTATCTAAGTGACCGGAGACGATATCAGAAATTTTCCATAAAGAGGAGTCCAGTGCCCCGACAATCAGCCTGTTTTCCATCGCAACCACCTCTGGGGAGGGAGCACTCCTCATGCTCAATCTAAGCGACTCGGACACCCGTTGATATATGCGACCCCTTGGCTGAGTGTACCATGGAAGCGGAGAATATCGAGTCTATGGACCTTGAATCTCTGAAGAATCTGGTTGAGGAGTCGATAGAGGATCTGGTTCTGGAGAAGATGGGTTCCTCACTTGACCGCCCGATAATGTCGATTGCCAGAGAAGTCCTCCTAGGCGGAGGAAAGAGGTATAGGCCAATATTGGTGATAATGGCGTACAAGGCTGCTGGGGGGTTGGACTACAGGGAGGCGTTAGATCTGGCTCTATCCTCGGAGCTGATTCATACCGCCACTTTGGTCCATGACGATGTCTACGACCAGTCAAAGATGCGTAGGGGTAAGCCCACCATTCACTCCACGCATGGCATCTCCCACGCCATTATTGCGGGGGACTACTTATTCTCATTGGGTTTCCAATTCGGAGCCAAGTATGACGAGAGGGTGATAGGCAAGGTCAGGGACGCCTGTGCAGGGATTGCCTCGGGAGAGATTCTGCAGTTCGAGCATATCCACGACCTGAACACCAGGCCAGAGGACTACTATGCCATAATTGACGGTAAGACCGCTGGTCCTTTCGCATCTAGTTGCTCTAGCGCGGGCATGGTTGCAGGTGCCAGACAGGAAATCGTGGATGCCCTGTGGGGGTACGGGATTGAGTTGGGCAGAGCCTTCCAGTTGGTTGATGATATTCTGGATCTGGAGGGAGATGAAAGAATAGGGAAGCCCCGCGGGACAGATGTCCACGAAGGCAAAATGACGCTACCTATCATTTACGCATTGACGATGCTCCATGGACAGGATAGGGAGCATCTGAAGGATGTGCTGACTAACTTTGGGGATGATAGGCTCCATGAGTTAGTTCAACTCTTGGAGACTGCGGGATCTTTCGAGTATTCGCGGGTTTTAGTCTCGAACCACGTTGAGAGGGCCTTGGAGCATCTTCAGGCTCTGCCCGATTCAGACGAGAAGGTCCTATTGAGCGAGATGGCACTAATCTCGGAGGCTAGAACTAACTAACGGAGGAATCCCACTGTCCGAGGAAAAATATTGGGATGCCATCGTCATAGGAGGGGGGCCTGCTGGTAGCACCGTTGCAAGGTATGCAGCAGAAGGTGGCCTAAGCGTACTAGTCGTGGACGGGAGGGACCCTATTGGAACTCCCCTACAATGCGGAGAGCTGGTTCCGACAAATGAAGAGATGAAGAGGCTGTGCCCTGATGTGCCTGAAGTTGATGATCTATTCCGGACCCCAGATGAAGCCATCTCTAGTACATCGGGGAAGATGAGGATCGTCAAGCCAAATGGTAAGGGTATGGACTTCAAATTCGGAGGAATGGTTCTGGATAGGGTGGCTCATGACGAGGCCTTGGTCAAACTTGCCGCATCAAGTGGCGCGGAGTTCCTACTAGGAAGTAGAGTTAAGCGAGTAGAAGGCGAATCTGTCCTCCTATCTGACGGTACTGTACTTAAGGGCAAGATAATAGTGGGAGCTGGTGGTTACAACGATCCGATCAGAAAGAAGCACTGGAATGAGAAATCTCTGAATATTCCTGTGAAATTTGTACTCAAGGAGGGGCATCACTCTGATGCTTTGGAATTGCACTTCGGATCTGTTGCTCCTGGAGGATATGCATGGGTCTTCCCAAAGGAGTCGGTGGCCAACATAGGCCTTGGCGTTCAGAGGAAGATGTCGAAAGGAAGGAGTCTGGAGTCTTACGCGAATGAGTTCATCGAACGCTACGAGGGGGAGGAGTCATTCAGAGGAGCCGGTTATCTCCCCATGTCTGGGACAATAGGGCAATTCGTCAAGGGAAACTATGTCCTAGTCGGTGACTCGGCGGGAATGGTGCTCCCATCCAACGGCGCGGGGATTACAATAGCTATGATCGGTGGTAGAATAGCCGGTCAGGTAATTTCTGAACACATCAATGACGGTTTGGAACTACAGGAGTACCAGAGGAGGTGGGAGGCGCAAATGGGGAAGGTCATGAGGAACTCTAAGAGGTCCTTCAAGATAGGCAGTTTATTGTTCAGATTCCCTGATTGGTTCCTAAATATAGCATTCAATCCCCTCACTAGGGGATTCATCTGGAGGGCGGTTACCTGTAGGAAGATGTTCTGGGTATTCTAGGGAGAACGTGCTGACCAGATGGTTGCCATTCCAGGGAAAATTACTCGCGCTTCAACATCGACGAAACCGACATCCTGCAACATAGAAACATAATCTCTGGTGTTTCCAAACTCTTCGTATGTCTTAGTAAGCCACTTCCACGGATGATCCCGCACACCACAAACAATTCTTGCATAGCTACCTACCCAAACCTTCATCCAAAGCGCACCAAGAATTCCGTGAAGACGGTTTATCTTCGCAGGATCTATTATGATAATGGGAGCGCCGGGTTTTAGGACCCTGAGGGATTCGGATAAACCCGCCTTCTTGTCATACCAATCCCTGAAGGAAAAAAGTGAGCAAATGGCGTCGAAAGATCCATCCTCGAATGGGAGATCCTCAGCAGTCGACTCTACGAATTCAGCGGGTGAGTCTCCACGTTCGGCTCTGGCTGAATTGACCCTTTTCTCAGCCGTAGAAAGCATCTCCGGAATAGGGTCTACACAGACCAGATCCCTACCGATCACATCCTCTGCGAAACTTCCGGGGCCACAGCCAATCTCGAGAACTCGTCCCTGAGGCAACTTTTCTCTAACCATTTTCCTCCATCTAGAAACCTGTCCCAGGGTTGCGAACCTGTTTATTCGGTCATAGACAGGGATTGTTGCCATGAGATTTCTCTGGAGTTCGTCCCACTCCACCCCCTCCATCCCCTGCGCGTCCACGCGTCTTTCTAAGAGAAGGACGTATTTGGAGGATTCCCGAGGGGGCTCTTCGATGGTGTTGAACGAGTGGAATTCCCGTGGTTATCATCATAAACTCCTCATCGGTCGCCAACGCACCGTAGGTGCATAAAAATGGGACGAGAGGAAGTACTACGAGCGATAAGGCAGGCTGAAAGCGAGGCGAAGAAGACCATTGCTAGTGCAGAGTCAGAAGCCGCTGATATCATCTCCAAGGCGAGGTTGAAGGCTACGGAAATCATCCAGTCAGGCAAGTCCGATTCTGAGGCCAGTTCCCAGAACATGATTTCGGAAGCAAGGAGTGTAGCTGAAGGAGAAGCGGCAAAGGTTTCCAAAAAGGGAGATTCCGAAATCGGATCAATCCATGACAGTGGTGAAGGAAGTAGGGGAGAAGCAGTGAAGGCAGTTGTCGATGCTTTCAAATCCTAAAACAAAGGGAATTCAGATGTCGCAAGTCCATACACTACAGATGGGTAGACTGGTTGCTGCAGGTAGCAAAAGCAACCTTGCCATCGTAATAGAATCACTCGCAGCCCTAGAGGCTCTTCACATTGTTGACTACGATGATTCGGAGGAGGGTTTCTCATTGGGCACGCCCGATATAAAATCCGAAGAGGTAGGTCGGGATTTAGTGAAGGCTAGAGCAGCAAGATCTGTCGTAAACGCACCTGCTCCATCCAGACCTCTGGTCGCGGAGGAGATTAGAAGCAAACTAGACGGGGGGCTTCAGAAGGAGATTGAAGGAGTCCTTGATCTAAGTTCAAAAATTTCTGATTTGGATGTTGCTGTAGGGTCTCTCCAGGAGCAGGAGGATTCACTCGCAGAACTAGAGCCACTGGGTGTGGATTTGGATTTGTTGTCTGGATACGAATCTATAGTCGCATTCGTAGGCAGGGTTGACGACATCCCTGCTGCCAGAAAAGCCACCTCGTCAGGACTTATGATTGAATCCAGAAAGCAGGATGGGATGGTAGCTATGTTCCTAAGAAAAGAGGATTCCAAACAAGCAGAGTCGTTGTTGGAGTCTGCGGGCTTCCAACAGTCCCCAATACCTCCTGGAACTGGATCAATTCCGGACTTGCTAGCGGAGATCAGAACTGAAAAGGATAGTGCGGTGGATGAAAAGACTCAACTTGAAAGAGAGCTTGAATTATGGTCACAGTCTCACGGAGAAACCCTGGTATGCGGATTGGAGGTCTTGGAAAGGGATCACGAGATTCTGACAGCCCCAGTAAGGGTGGCGGTTTCAGAACACGCATTCGTAATCGACGGTTGGCTGGAAATGAGGAGAGCAGAGGAAATAGAAAGAGCGTTGGAAGACTCCTGTTTGCACATCGAAATTGCTCCTTTTGAGATGGAGGCCGGAGGCGGAGGACATGGGCACTCAGACCACCACCACTCCCAGCAGATGCCTCCGATTTCCTACCAAGAGAGAAGTTCATCCAGACCAATGGAACTGCTGACTGACGCTGTGGGCAGGCCGGCATATGGGAGAATAGACCCCACCGTGTTCATGCTGATTTCCTATCCGTTATTCTTCGGAATGATGTTGGGCGATATGGCCTATGGGCTCGCCACAATAGTCCTAGGATCGTTCCTGATAATGAGATCGGGGACCAACGAAATGGTCATGCTCGGGGGTAAGTTCCTGACTTACATTGGCTTGGGAACCTTGGTATTCGGATACATTTACGGAGAGTTTGCAGGCTTCGAGTTCCTGCCTCATATCGAGACGAAATACGCTACTGAAGCAGCATGTAGTTACCATTGGCACGACGGCCATTGCTTCAAGGACGCCTACATGCTCGAAAAGGGGGACTTACCCTCATGGGTGTCTTGGATGACGGCGCTATACCCGAACGGAGGAAGAATACACTATGAGACTCCCGCGCTGTTTGGTGCTTCACTTACCTACCCATTCCACCGAGTTACGCCCGTGGACGATGGAGGGAACCTGGAGCACTTGATACTGCTAACCATCTACCTGGGCGTCATCCACATCTTCATCGGTCTAGCAATTGGATTCAGGGACATTTTCCTCTACGGCAATGGCCACGGGGGTTTCGGCCTAGTCTGCGCTTTCTTCGAAAAGGGGACTTGGATGCTGCTGTTGTTGGGTGGCTTCCTCTTCGCTTACGGTTACATTGGTCCAGGGAGCACAGATATGATGAACTCTGGCGCCGCTATTGCAGGTTCATCCGTACTCATGCTCATGTGGACATTGTACCGGTATCACGGAGTTCCATTCCCGATTAATGTCGGATTGGCACCCATAGAGGCTGTAGGAATGATGCCTTCCGTAATTTCCTACGTAAGACTGTTTGCTGTTGGGGCAGTAGGAGTAAAGATTGCTGAAACTGCAAATGTGAATCTGTTTACCAAAATTGACTTTGCAGACCCGTTGATTGCAGTGTTGTTGGTAATCGGTTGGGTTTTAGGCCAGACTTTCGCTCTCGTGCTCGGCTTGTTTAGTCCAAACATCCACGCTGCTAGGCTCCATTTCGTAGAGTGGATGAGGCAGTATTACGACTCTAGCGGTGAAGCGTTCGATCCCTTCGGGACAAAATCAAAGTTCGTGGAGGGCGATTATTAGATTCCAGCAAATAGCTTGAAAAAAGGAGGAAAAAAAATGAATGACAAAAAAATGACGAGAGGAATGAGCATACTGATGGTTCTGTTGGCGCTAGTAATGGTGGCCAGCGGCGTACAGGCACAAGAAGCAGCAGACAATGTGAATACAGAAAACGCGTACAAGATGATTGGGGCCGGTCTTGCACTGGGCCTTGCCGGAATTGGAACTGGGCTTAGCCAAGGACCAATCGGCGCAGCGGCAGTTGGAATGATTGCTGAAGATGAGAAGAAGTTCACATACGGACTGATTTTCACTGCTTTGCCAGAAACAATTGTACTATTCGGCTTCCTAGCGATATTCCTGCTTTAAGAAGACGGAAAGAGAAAACAGGAGGATAGTACATGTCGCTTGAAGCACTTGCAGCCGAGATCACTAAACAAGCAAAAGAAGAAGCGGAGTCGATTCTAGACGAAGCGAGAGCGGAAGCAAAGAGAATTGAAGAAGAAGCTAGAAGTGAAGCTACTCAAACTTCCTCGATGGCGTCTTCCAAGGCAGAGAGAGAAAGTGAGCAAATCTCCGTCGAGGTAGTTGCCTCGGCTAGGCAAGCGAACCAAAAAAGGGCACTTATAGCTAGAAGGGAGGAGTTAGAATTTACCTGGGAAGCAGCCAAGGAAGAGGTTAGTTCACCTAAAATGGCTGGCAGGAAGAAGATACTGGAATCCCTCGTAAAAGAGGCATCTGACACCAAAGCGGATGTGGTGATGAGGCCCGTCAAAACGGACAGGGCTGCACTTTCCAAAAGCGGGTTCAAGATGGGAGAAGACATAGAGGGGCTGGGAGGATTCGTTCTCGAATCTAAGGACGGTTCAACTATGCTGGACTTCAGATTTGATATGATGCTAGAAGAAGCATGGAAAAATACTCTGGGCGAGATAAACGGGATACTCTTCAACGAGTGAGGTGGTTAAATGGCCAGGGCGCAAAGTGGCAGATCGAACGTGTATAACGCATCTGCCAGAGCCAAGGCACGAAAGGCGTCCCTGATCGATCAGACTAGAATGCGGCAGTTAGTACAACAAGGAACCGACTCAATCGGCGCGAGCATCGGGGAGATGGGGTATAGAACGGAAATGGACCTCTATGCGTCCAGAATGAGCGGGGCCGACGCTGTTGAAGCAGCTCTTTTCCACAATCTAGACAATGACCTCGCAGAAGTACTAAGATTCTGCCAAGGCAAGCTAAAGTCTATTGTTGCGATATACGTTGAAAGATTCGACTANGAGAAGGCTAAGACGGTTCTGAGNGCTGTCAATGGAGGTGCGTCCGACGAGATGATAGAAAGTCAGATATTGCCCTCTGAGAATCCTCGAAACGCGACTTGGTTGACCATCGTGAAGAATACGGAGGGCCTTGATGAGGCAGTCGAGGCTATGGGCGGAACTCCATGGGGACAAACTCTAGCCAAGCTCGATTCGGAGTCAACTCTTGAGGTAATGGAGAATGCGCTAGACATGCAATATTTCGCTGATGCGCTGAGGGCTGTAAAGGACAAGGAAGGAAGCCCACAACTACTGAAGTATCTGAGAATGGAGATCGATCATCGGAACGTTATCAATGAGTTCAGATCAATACGCATGGGAATGACGTCAGAACAGCGGCAGGCAATGATAATTCCTGGGGGGAAGATCGACGCTGCCACAATGAAACAATCCTGTGTGACAGAGACCGATGAAGAATTAATCGATGTACTTCGTAGGAGTAGCTCTTTTGATGACACTGGTTTTGATGAGGCCAGGGCAGATTCGGAAAGACTTGGCAGCCTGGATCCGTACGCGGAGCTTCTCTCCCATCAGAGACATGCGGTTCTAAGGAGATTTTCACATCTAAGTCCGGTTTCGGCGTTCCCCATAATTCACTACATCGAGAAGAAAGCGCTAGAAGTCAGAAATCTTAGATTACTAGTGCGCGGAAAGGCTGTGGGACTTCCTAAGGAAGTGCTAGAGGCACACATGGACTACTGAGGTGAAAAAAATGGAGATTGCAGTGGTAGGACAGTTGGAATTTACACTAGGGTTCCAGCTTGCAGGTGTAAAAAATCTGTACAACCCATCGGATGACGAGGAGCTTGCGGAGCTTCTTCGTGATCTTTTGGGTCAAGAGGAAATCGGGGTTGTCGTTGTTGACAACTTCGATCTAGTGAGGCTTCCCGAGAGGCTTAGAGTGCAGCTATCGGAAAGCGTGACGCCCACAGTTCTGGGCATAGGGACCGAGGAGGANAACACACTCCGAGAGTCCATCAAATCNGCACTCGGTGTTGACCTTTGGAAATAGATTCAAAAATAATGGAAGTGAAAAAAATGAGTACAGAAAATGGAGTGATATACCGGATTTCCGGACCAGTTGTGACCGCCACGGGCATTGCCCCGAGGATGTATGAGGTTGTGCGAGTCGGGAATGAAGGATTGATGGGAGAAGTAATTGAGCTACACGGAGAACAATCGGTAATCCAGGTCTATGAAGAGACATCAGGGATTGAGCCGGGAGAGCCTGTTATCAGGACTGGACAGACTCTGTCGGTACAATTAGGACCGGGACTATTGACCCAGATATACGATGGAATTCAGAGGCCTCTTCCCAAACTAGAGGAGACAATGGGCGTTTTCATCACCAGAGGTGTGGATGCGGACGGACTCGACCTGACTAAGGAATGGGAGTTCGTTCCCACGGTCAAAGTAGGAGACGAGTTATCGGCAGGACATGTAATAGGTACAGTCCAAGAAACTGAGACTATTGAACACAGAGTCATGGTGCCTCCCGGAAAGGAGGGAGTCGTGAAAACCATTGAGTCCGGTTCGTTCAATATCACACAGACGGTATGCAAGCTGGAAGATGGGTCTGAAATAGCGATGATGCAGGAGTGGCCAGTAAGGCACCCTCGACCATTCGTACAGAAGTACGCACCTGACGTACCCCTCATGACAGGACAGAGAATACTGGACTTCCTCTTCCCCCTCGCCAAGGGTGGTACTGCAGGAATCCCAGGACCTTTCGGATCGGGAAAGACCGTCACACAACAGCAACTCGCAAAGTGGTCCGACGCTCAAATAGTGGTGTACATCGGATGTGGGGAACGCGGGAATGAAATGACCGAGGTCCTCGACGAGTTCCCTCACCTAATTGATCCCAACACGAACAAGCCTCTGATGAACAGAACTGTGATGATTGCAAATACTTCGAACATGCCAGTCGCAGCTAGGGAGGCATCCGTTTACACGGGAGTGACCATTGCGGAGTACTTCCGAGATATGGGTTACAACGTGGCTCTAATGGCTGATTCTACTAGCAGGTGGGCTGAGGCCATGAGAGAGATTTCATCGAGGCTCGAGGAGATGCCAGGAGAGGAGGGCTATCCAGCATACCTCTCAAGTAGACTGGCTGAGTTTTACGAGAGAGCAGGAAGGGTTGAGACATTGTCCGGAGAGGATGGTTCGGTGTCGGTAATTGGAGCTGTTTCCCCCCCAGGAGGGGACATCTCAGAGCCAGTCAGCCAAGGAACCCTCAGAATTGTCAAGGTTTTCTGGGGACTGGACGCTGGGCTTGCCAGACAACGGCACTTCCCTGCGATAAACTGGCTTAGTTCCTACAGCTTGTACCCACAAGCCCTGGACCAATGGTATAGGGACAACATTGCAAGCGACTTCCCTGAAGTTAGGACCGAGATAAGCACCCTACTCCAAATCGAATCTGAATTGCAGGAGATTGTCCAGCTTGTAGGGTCCGATGCCCTACCAATAGATCAGCAACTGACACTAGAAGTTGCGAGGATGATTAGGGAGTTCTTCCTTCAGCAGAACGCCTTCCATGATGTGGATACATACAGCGACCTGAAGCTGCAATATGACATGGCTAAAGCAATACTGAACTTCCAGGAAGAAGGGAAGAAGGCAATTGCAGGAGGCGCACAGCTTGAAGACGTGGTTAATGTGCCTGCTAGGACCGACCTTATGAGAGGGAGATTCGAGGAAGGTTATGACGGTAGAATAGAGGGCTTGGTTGCGGAGATGAGCAAGCAGATTGCTGCTAGCATGGAGGAAAACTGAGGTGATAATATGAGTGGAAAAGAGTACAGAACAATTACAGACGTAAAGGGGCCTCTTGTGTTCCTAAACAAAACCGAGCCTGTTTCGTATAACGAGATTGTACAACTGAGGCTCAGTGATGGATCGATCAAAAACGGGCAGGTTCTAGACACATCCGATGACCAAGTCATCGTTCAGGTCTTCGAGGGTACTGCATCTGTTGACAGGCAGACAGGTGTAAAGTTCCTGGGTGATGTATTCAAGCTCCCCGTGAGCAAGGGACTGATTGGTAGGATTCTAGATGGTGCTGGAAGGCCCAGAGACGGAGGCCCAGAGATAGTTGCAGATGATATGGCCGACATTATCGGGGCCGCAATAAATCCCTATTCGAGGCAGAGTCCGGAGTCATTCATACAGACAGGAATTTCAGCGATTGACGCTTGTACATCTCTTGTCAGGGGGCAGAAGCTTCCGATCTTCAGTGCAAGCGGACTGCCTCACAACGATATCGCATTGCAAATCGCAAGACAAGCCAAACTAGTTGGTAGCGACGATGACTTCGTCGTAGTTTTCTGCGCAATGGGAATTACAGCAGAGGAGTACAACTTCTTCGTACACGACCTGGAGAGGACTGGGGCTCTCGAGAATGCAGCGCTATTCGTAAACCTTGCCGACGATCCGGCAGTCGAGAGGCTAATCACTCCTCGTCTGGCACTCACCGCTGCTGAGTACCTAGCGTTCGAACATGACTATCACGTTCTGGTGATATACACGGATATGACAAACTACTGTGAGTCCTTGAGGCAAATCGGGGCTGCCAGAGAAGAAGTTCCTGGAAGGAGAGGTTACCCCGGTTACATGTACACAGATCTGGCTATGCTCTACGAGAGAGCAGGGCTGGTAAAGGGGAAGAAGGGTTCAATCACGCAGTTCCCTATCCTAACTATGCCCGGTGACGATATTACTCACCCGATTCCAGATCTGTCCGGATACATCACAGAGGGTCAGATAGTCATCTCTAGGGAGCTCCATCAGAAAGGAATCTACCCCCCTATCAACGTTCTTCCCTCTCTAAGCAGATTGATGAATGCAGGGATAGGGCCTGGTAAAACCAGAGAGGATCACAAGTCAGTATCTGACCAGCTCTACGCAGCCTACGCTCAAGGAAAGGAATTGAGAGGGCTGGTGGCAATTGTCGGAGAGGATGCTCTAAACGAGAGGGACCTTCAACTTCTCAAGTTCGCAGATATCTTCGAAGATAGGTTCCTCAGGCAGAGCAGGGACGAAGACAGATCAATAGACGAGGGGACTTTGGACCTAGCTTGGAACCTATTGTCAAACATCGACACGAAGTATCTTGTAAGACTGGATCAGAAGTGGATCGACAAGTACCATCCTGGTGAAAAGAAAGGAGAAGAAGAGTAACCGAAGTAAGGAGTTGAGTGAATGGCCCTAGACATCAAGCCTACCAGGTCCGAGCTAATCAACCTGAAGCGCAGGATAAAGCAGACCTCTACGGGATACAATCTTCTGAAGATGAAGAGGGATGGCCTATTCCATGAATTCAGAACTCTTCTCTCAGAAATGATCGAGGCCAGAGAGGGACTAGTTGGTACATACAGAGATGCACTGCAAGCAATCAATCTTGCCTCATCTATAGAGGGTGGATTGGCAGTAAAGAGCGCGGCCATAGCCTCGTCGAAGCATCCAGAAGTGCAGGTCTCAAAGAGGAATATAATGGGCGTAGTCGTTCCTAAGGTCGAGGGTCAGAACCTCAAACTATCGGTCGAGGATAGGGGACTGGGNATGGTTGGNGGTTCTCCCTACATNGACGAGGCGGCNGACGCCTACTCGCTACTTGTTGAGAAGGTAGTAAAGGCAGCTGAGATGGAGGCCACTCTGAAGAGGCTTCTAGAAGAAATTGAAGCTACTAAAAGAAGGGTTAATGCTCTCGAGTTCAAGGTAATTCCTGAGATGAAAGAGGCTCAGACTTTCATCCAACTAAGGCTTGAAGAGATGGAGAGAGAGGAGACTTTCCGCCTCAAGCGCTTCAAAAACAAGTGATTATCAAAGAGCAGGGGTAAAATCTGACATCCCGCGGGGATGGTCAGGGAGTGGGCATCATGCCAGAGGAGATTTTTATTGACACTGAGACCTGGGACACTAGAGAACTTCTCGAGGTAATATCATCTAGATTCTTCGAACTAGGTAACGAGGGCAGTTATCCCAATTCATGGGAGGTCAGAGGTTTAGACGGGAAGGATGTTAGTGAACAGCTGGAGGAACTCAATTCACACCTTGACACAATGGGATTGGTTGGATCACTAGAAGAGACGAATCCCCCTGTTCTGATCATATCAAGAATTCCTCAAGGAAGCAATGTGATGGGAAATTACCAGAGTTTGCTGATGTGGGCGGTCATGTCAGTTTTCCTAACCATGGCTGGATCACATTGGGTTTCTGAATACGGATATGATAGTAATTCTACGGGAAATGGCGAAATTGTGTATTCGCTAATTTTCTTTACTCTACCAATATTAATTACCCTATCCATAGCTAGCTTTTGCAGGATTCTCATCGCAAGGAGATTCGGGATAGAAATAGGGCATATTGCCCCAGTCGTATTTCCAATTCCTACATGGTGGCCATTCGGAATTGTTGGGGCGATTGGGCAGAGGAAGCTGGATATGGTTCCAATACCATCCAGAAGGGCGTTGGGGTCTATCGAGTTGGCAGTTCCACTTGTCCTGTTTACGGCTGGAAGTTTTCTCACGGTAGTCGGACTAATTCTTACTCCAAGTAGCCCCCCGGAACTAACGGGATCCCCCACTGTCTTCGAGACTAGTCTGATATCTGGCTATCTAGCCGATTCTTTGTTGGGGGAACATCTGGAAATTCGTCTCCAGTGGTTGCATCCTGTTGGTATTTCTGGAGTAGGACTCTCCTTGGTCGGTTGGATAATGATGCTCCCCATACCAGGACTACCAGGGGATAGGCTACTCCATGCAATTATTGGTCCAGCGGAAATGAGGAGTGGGAGTACCCAGACATCAGTATTCCTAATCGTGCTCTTCTTCATGGTGGTGGTTTTCGCCACAGCCAAATGGACCCCATGGGTTTTCCTTGCCTTCATAGCTGCATGGCAGCGTTTCAATCCGGATAATCTCCCTCAGCCAATCGTCCTTGACGAACAATCTGGGTTAGATGAGAGGTTCAAGAGTCGCTTCGTGGCTGTAGCGAGTGTGATACTCCTAGCAGGGCTGCCGGGATCTGTTCCCTCCTACGAGATGGAGGACTACATTGCGGGGATTTCTACCGAAGAGTGGCCAGAAGAGGTAGAGTTCTCCGGGGGTGATTTGCAGGTAATTTCGCTGAATTTGGAGCCAGAAGGGGTGATGCCTGTCTCCGGATGGATTCAGATGAGGATTGAGGGGTCTCGATCTCAGGAGTGGGTTCTCAGCACCGATTGTTCTGATCTTCCAGACACCTGTCGATTCAATGGAGTTACGCAGTCTGAGACTAGTGTCGTAGATATCTCCATTACCCCTCCAGAGGGGAATTTCTCGAATCACCTGCTGAAGGTACTAGTCGAAATCTCAGGCTTCGAGGTAGAGCATGAAATCNTGCTTCATGAATTTTCTACTCAGGGTTTGATTGGCCCGTTCTGGAGTCTTTCTGGAGGAATTGACAAACCGATAATTTGTACTGATTTTGATGCTGGAGATGGAGGGGAAATTTTCGTCGAGGGAGCCTATTGGGAGACTTTGAACGGGAGTAATCTAACTTCGGGAATCCAAGAGTTGTGCCTTAGGGGAAACATTGGCGCCATTCAGAGC
>FUFK010042395.1_pt1 | contig 16528 bp, 21 predicted proteins | sample 1021851 | NCBI WGS metagenome assembly FUFK01 (sample SAMEA51879418, study PRJEB19060) | metagenome | reverse complement strand
AGTCAGGCATCTGGAAAGGTTACACCAACTATGAACCAGAGGGCATCAAAACACTTACACCCCCTAAATGGTTATGACATTTACACAAGAACAGGTTGAAGAACTTAAACAACCTATTGATCTAAAAAACGTAGCAGAAAGAAAAACTGGCTGGGATCAAAAAGTCCCTTTTGTTGAAAGTTGGAAAGCTATTGATGAAGCTAACCGCATCTTTGGATTTGATGGCTGGTCATCTGAAACAATACAGCTTGACTGTGTTCAGAGTGATGATCTCTGCGTAACTTACATTGCAAAAGTTAGAGTGACAGTTGGTGATGTTATCAGAGAGGGAGTTGGTGCTGGACATGGCAAAGGTGAAAAAGTTAATTTAGGTGACAAACATGAATCAGCAGTAAAGGAAGCTGAATCTGATGCTAGAAAAAGAGCCTTCATGCAATTTGGCAATCAGTTTGGACTATCACTATATGACTCCAAAAAAGCATGGAAAAATCCTAAAAAAGACAGAACTCCAGTTTCTACCCAAAACCTCACAGTAGTTGCCAAAGATGCAATCTTAAAAGCTGACACCAGACAAAGACTAGATAAATGTGCTGAGTCTTTAGAAGTCCGTTACACTAATGGACAAATACCGCAAAATGATTACAACGATCTCTGCGACCTAATTAAAACTAGAAAAGAGGTGATTAAAACATGACAGTAGCTGGCAGCCAGTATTTCTCCACCGATCAACTCGCCAAGAGATATGGTATGCACCCAGACTCCATAAGAAGATGGCGGTACAAAGGCATAGGCCCTGAGTACTATGAACTTCCTATCTTTGCTGTTTCTTATGGTGATCCTAGAGTCAGATATGACCTTCACAAAGTCCTTGCTTGGGAAGAAGCAAACGGCATTACACCCATTGAACCCTTTTAATTACTATGGCAAACACCGCATTTAACGCAAAATTTAGAATCGTTGACAACAACAGCGATAGAGAAAACGCACCAGAAAGAAACTTAATTATTGATTTTTCTTGTGATGAAGCTGAAAAAGCTGCAAACTGGTTAGCTCAAGCTGCCTCAAACGCTAGATTGGAAGGCACGACAATTCGTGTTTATAGGAGCAAGTCAGATTATGATGAGGTTAGTGGATTTTCGCTTTGGGGCGGCCTCTGGGGTAACTCAGGCAAGATTGCACCCATGAACCCTAAACCAGCCTCTGAGAGGACTGTAAACGTCAAAGCAAACCAGCGTGAACTTCCAGAGGATTTACCTTTTTGATTATGTACTTAGTAACTTTTCCAAACAATCCCTATGTAGGTCAGATTTTTTATCATACACAATCTAAAAGAACCTATGAATTTTGTGAAACAACAAGAACAGATCTTGAAACAGGTATGGTTACAGAATCAGCAATGTGGTTTGATATTACAGAAAAGGATTTAGTTCCTTAAATAAGAGGCATTAAGGTAGTCCACAAAAAGCCACCTTAACCAAAGCTAACACTCCCTAGTTAAGACTGAATTTTTTGTTCAATAATAACTTTATGTAAGACCTCTACTTCTTTCCAAAATTATAGAGAAAGATTTAGTTCCCTAAATAGAGGCATGATCCGCTAAACCTCCGTTAGTTAAATATTCTGCTCTTTTGCAATCTTGGAAAACAATGACTCTAAGTTTTCGCTGAACATTTTTGCAGAAAGTTATGAGTTCTCATTGAAGAGTGAATAGTGAGTTAAAAGACTGTTAAGTCATGTAAGCTATTCATTAAGATTATAGGGTCAGTAAGTCCTCTACTTCTTTCCAAATATAACAAACCTAATGCGATCCCAAAGGGTCGCTTTTTTTTTGTCTAATCGTTTTTCTAGTTTATAAATATACGCTTGTTGATGAGCTATCACATCAAGTGAAGTGCTTACAAAATGAGCTTGCTTTGCATTTGTCTGTAATAGCTTGATTGCATACGGCTTAAGCAGTTCTATATCTTTTAAGTTTTGTATGAAAGTTATAGACTTTTGCACCTCAAATTCACCCTCAAGGCTGTAAGTAGATGTAAGAGCCTTGATAATATCCATTATTTAACTGGAAATAGTTTCTCTTCAATCATCTTTACTATTGCGTCATCAACGTCATTATCTGATTTCTCAGCAGCCGATTTAAGCATTAAAATTAAACCTTTACGCACAGATTCTGACTTGCCAAACCTGATAAATAGATTGATTAGAAATTTTGACATGATTTGTTCGTTTTTCCTAATTTAGCTAAATTGCTAGTATTAGACAAGAAACCTTAATTTTATGGAAGAGGAAGAAAAGGAAAGTCGGGATTTTTTTGGTCATGGAATCAGACTTTTGATTTTGGTCTGGGCTTTATCCGTTATGACTTTGGGGTACATGGAAAAGATAAGGCTTGACACTTTTGCTGCTGGGCTTGTGGGAAATATTGCTTCGGCTTATGGAATCTCTATAAAGGGTAAAAATGGCAACGGAAAGAAACCAGTTATAGTAGATAATAAGAATACTAAAGTTGGTATCAAATGAAAAAGCTAATTCCTTTTATTATCTTTCTTTCTCCATCTAGTGCCTTTGCAGATATAACAGCCAAGTATGTGACCTCTGCACAAATTTCAATAGACTCTCCTTATGTAATTACAAATGCCGCACCTAGTTCATATTCCATAAGTGGAAATAATATTACTACTTCCACAGGAACAGGAGATAGTGTGGTGACAAATGGGATAGGTGGTTTAAATCTTGGTAGCTTAAGCAATGGAGTCCCAGCTTTAGTTAATACAAATAAATCGGTTACAACTGCTGGATCAGCCTTTTCACTATCGGAGTCATATCAGGCTGGGGACGTAACACAATCAGCAATCACTCCATCAAGCGGTATAGCAACTCTTCCAGTATTAGGTGGACAGACAACAGTTATTTCTGGCGGTACTGCTGGAAACTTAGCTCTTACTTCTTTATCTTCTGGTATTCATACTTGTACTGCTGGCGGTTCTGGAACTAGCTGCATTGCCTCAACTACTGTTCAGATTGAAATTGATTAGATTTTGGTTATTATTAATATTACTACTACCTCTGAGAACCCTTGCAACGCCTGTAGTCCCTCAGTTTAGGTCAGGTTCTAGTACTCAGAGTTCTACTTCGCAATCAGTAATTAATGAGCAAATTTCAAGCTATCAGTGGAATAATGGCTTTTCATATTCCGCAAGTGGTCACAATATTGAGTCGGCTGATCTTAACGGATATATCAATGCTGACGTTGTTACAGAAACAACCCAAACACTTCAAGGGGTTAACTTCAGTTGGACTTCTCCAAACTTAGAGGCAGTTCCAAGATGGAAAATCAAGAATCCAAACGAAAGTTTCTCCCTAATAATGTCACTGCAAGGAAGTGGAATCGACACAATAACCCACATAAATCGAACAATAACAACAACTACAACCACCGAAACAACCTCTGTCTTTGGGCAATAATTTTATTTCTTAGCCCTGCAAAAGTTTTAGCAAATACAACTGTCGCTTCGCCTAGCAGTAATGCTCAAGGGGTAGTGAACAATAATGCAACAATGATAACTCCCTCCAGCTTGCCCCAGAATCGCTACAGTCAAGGAATTGTTTGTACCTCGCCCAGTTTGACCATAACTCCATATTTAACAGATGCGTGGTCATTTAACCGCCCTATAGAAACAGTGACCAGACAAAACATCTATGACGAGGATACAGGGGCAATAAAATATATCCAAGAAACACCAAGATTTGAGAAAGATAATTACAACTTGAATTATGGAATATCTATGCAATTTAATATTCCTTTGGGTAATGGTGGGGAGCTATGTAAGAAAGCTGCGGCAGTAAATATCGAAGCTCAAGAGTTATTAATTAAAAAAACAAAATTAGAAATGGCCTTATATAGATTAGAGGTATGTGGTAAACAGGCAAAGCTAGGAGTAGTTCTGACAGGTGAACACGCTGTTACTTGTAAAGATGTAAAACTTATTCCCTTGCCAAACCAAGTATTGCCTCATACTCACAAAATAAAGAGCAACTGATCTATCCACCAGAGCAGAGGCCAATTTAATGGCATGATAATGGGTCAAGTTGCTAAGTAAGCAAAGGCTCTTTGTAACGGCAGAGCCTTAAAAGGTGTACTTACAACTTCCTTTGCTTAATGTTAATTATATCTATTTTTCTTTTTTTGTAAAACGCTTGCTTATATTTTTTATAGCAGCCTTTGCAATTCCTTGTATCACAGGGACAAGAGCCGCAGAACTACCAGCGACCAAACCAATAGCAGCAGTAGAAATGAGTACCTCAGGTGTGCCAATAAAAGTTTCTCGAAATGGTACGTCCTCATAAAGGGTAATACACTCTGTTTTGTCTGAGGATAACTTATGCCCTATAACTCTTTCAATGCGTTTTGCATTTCTGTAATCTCCAACAGCCTGATCTACCTTTTTATCAGGACACTCTGGGATTACTAGCTCTTCTTTTTTCTTTTCTGGTNTTTTAGTCTCTGGAATATCTGNNTCTGGCATAGGTGGGGCATCATTTGTTATCGGTAAATCTTCTGTAATCACCAACTGATCTGGTCTGTAGTCGATAGGGTAAAAACTAGGAAACAAAGATTCTCCACAGGTCAAAAACACTCCGTTTGGGTCATCTAATAAAAGCTGTGTATTACCAGTATTTTTTATATCTCTATGCTGATATGTACAACCTACAACATCTATTTCTAAATTAGTTATTACAGGCAATATAGGATCTGGCTTGTATATCTCAGGAATATAAACCTCTGGAACATTAATTTGTCTGATACCTATTTCTGGTATCTCCATTAATTTTTAGGCTTTATATATTCTGGAATAGTGCCGCCTGTCATATCTGGTAAAGCATTATCCAAAACTTTTGGCATAATCCCTTGCACATTGTCCAAAACTTCATTCATTACTCTTGCCTTAAACTGTTCAGAAGTTACAAATCTGTAAGCGTAGTATGAACCGCCTAACATTGACAAGGTAAGAAAAAGCGACAACAATGAAGCTATCTGACAAATACGAGCAAACATGGTTAAAGAAGCAATACTAAAAGCAATTTCTCATAGTCTTATTATATCTTTTTTAATAATTATTCCTAGTATTACTCCTTTATATTTAATAACCAGCTATATGACAAGGCAAATGGAAAAGGTTAATTAATCAGATTTTTCAACAATTTCTTCTTTTTTTGGTTCAGCTTGACTAGCTCTATCCTGTAAGATTGCCTGAATCTGAATAAGTCTTGTTGTACATTGTTCGTGTACTTTTTTTGCTTGGTCAATGTTTTTAATCATTAACTGCAATTCTTTTTCTAGTTCTTCGTTAGTTTTAGCCATAATTAAAATGCAACTCCTGTCTCTTGTACTGGTGTGTTAATTAAATCAATTTCTGCTTTCAAAGATGCTTCGATAGCTGCTACCTCTGTAGAGCCAAGTGAATCTTTGACCCATGTAAGCATAGTTGATTCATCAGGTGTTTTTTTTGAAGTATCAAAAGCTATAAAACCAGATGGTAATGACTCAGGCTTTGAAAAAACAATTTCGCCTGTACGTCTTGCTTTTTCTTTTGTGTCGTCTATGCCTTTAACACGATAAACAACATTAGTGTAGTAACCATCGGCCACATCCCTTTTACATTGTGTGCCATTGATTTCCCATGTATAAGTAATAGCCATAAGAAAAATAATTTATTTAAATTTTAACTTGGTTTTGGATATTTGTCTTTTACGGCTTTTAGGGCTGTATATAGATTTCCAGAGGTTGTTAGAGTTCCAGCAGCAATGTCTTTGAATAGTAAATCAAATTGCTCACCTAGATCAGGATAAATTGTGTCTGTTGTACCAGCTTCACCTGTTCTTTGACGTTGATATAAGGTGTCAGATAAAGCTTTATCAATTTCAGCCCTTGCAGATTCGACTAAAGAATTATCAATAGTTATTTCTTTTCCGTCAATGTCAAATACACCTTTGTCATCACCAATAGAAACAGCATTTGGATACGCTTTTCTTACTGCTTCGTGATCGTAAATTGCCATAGTTTTTATTATATATTATCTCAATTATGCACCAACTTCCAAAAGAACAATTCTTTGAGGTGTTCTAGCTTCAATACTGGAATTACCATCACCACCACTAGCACCAAATTTTGCAGTTCCACTACTTGACTGAACTTTACATTGTACTTGATATGTCGTAGAACTTGTCGTACTTGGGCTATCCAAATGTGTAAGATTCACATTGTTCATGTCCCCATCATCTGTGGTTGCATACTGAGCAGAAGCTCGTGTTCTACTGCCCGAACCTGTACCAGCTAATATATTGTCATCACCTGTCCTGACAAGTCTTATGATAATTCTATTTCCATTGTTATCACTACCAAAATTTATCATAGCTAAAACGAGTATTTTACTACTTGTTGCAGCTGGTGTAATAGCTGCACTTAATCCAATATTTACAAAAGATGTGGAAGTAGTTGAGAAAGTTCCATCTAAAGTACCTTGAACAACCTGTAAAATTTTTCCACCGCCTGTGCTTAAAGCTGACCCATTTACAGTAATAGCTCCAGTGACATCTATTCCCGAAGAAGTCGTTTCAATTTTTTTAGAATTATTATGGTATAGCTCTACACTTCCGTCATCATTGCAAAGAATCATTTTCTCAGAATTAGTACCATCTGTGTCTAAATGTCTAATTTGTAGTTCATTACAACAATCAATAAACAAAGTAGAAGCTGATGCGTTACCTCTTATAAAGTTTTCACCGCCTGAGTGAAAAATCTGTAGATCAGCACTAGACCCAATATCTATTCTTGCACCATCTATCAATTTAATATGACTATTTCCATCGTCCATTTGAAGTTGACCAAACACTTCTACTCCTGAACTTGTACTCTCAAACTTCTTTGAATTATCGTAATAAAGCTGTACTGCTCCGTCTTGCTGTACATAAAGCATTGCCTCATTTGCAGCAGGGTTTTCAAATCTAACATTATTTGATCTTATTGCTAAATAACCAGTACCTTGATCTTCGATTCTAGAATTATTACCATCATGAAAGATTTCTAAATCTCCACCAGTTCCAAACTGAGCTTTTGCATTGTCAAGATATCGAATGTGACCTTCTGATTGATCGAAAGTAATAGTTTTGGAGCTTGCTCCTATAAAGAAAACATCTTCATTAAAAGTACTACTACCACTAGCAGTTAAACCACCTGTAATTGCTACTCCTGTACTTGTAGTCTCAAACTTTTTAGAATTATCAAAATTTGCCTCAAATGCTGAATTGACATTAGCTTGTGCGTAAGTTTCACTTCCGCTTGAACTTCTTAATCTAAGTTGATCTGTTATTATACGAACTTGTGTAGCTGTATTTCCTATTATATTTTGAGTCCCATTATGAAATATTTCAAAATCTCCGCCTGTTCCAAATTCTGCTTTTGCATTATCAGCAAATTCAAATTGACTATCTGATTTATCAAATACTATATTTGCACTATCGCCTGTAAAGGTCATATCTCCACTTAGCGTTAACCCTGTAAGAGTTCCAAGAGAAGTTATGTTTGTTTGTGCAGCCTGTGTAAGAGTAGAACCTTCAATAACAGTTGATAAAGCCGTTCCAGCTACAGTGATTGCATCAGCTTCTAATGTGCCGTCAAAGTCTCCGTCAACAGCATCTATATTACCGACAAAAGTTGTTGCAGTAACATTTCCTGTAACAGATAATCCTGAGGAAGAAAAACTGCCTCTGGTAGTTCCTCCACAAGTAACGTCTAAAGTATTAGCTGCACTTGAAAAAATGCCAGTATCTAAATCGTCACGAAATCCTAGTGCTGGTGCGGAGTTTGAACCATCTTCAAGAGTTAAAGTTCCATCTAATTGCAATAAAGTAATCCACCCATCATTTGCGCTATTTCTAATTTTCAAAACACCTTCGTTTGTATCAGCCCACCATTGATAAGCATATTTTGTACTTGGCTCTGTTGATGACGAATTATTACTAACAATCGCAGCTAAAGCATTATTAAGGTCTGCACGAAAATTCGCACCAGTGGCATTATCTAGGACGTAATCGTGTGTGGCCATTATTAGTTAATTTTTCTTTAGATTACCATAATTTAAGAGCCTCGACCAAAACCCACAGCAGTATATTTAAAATTCCTATCAACGAAGCTAGATCCATTTTTTATATCAATAGAAAATCCAGTTGAACTGATAGATGACAGAGAAAAGAAATCACCTGATTGTGCGTTTTCTATTACTATTCCAATAGTTGGTAAAGCGGCATCAGCAGCAACACTTGTACCACTAAAGCCTGTGAAGAACTTATTTTGAAATACTACCGCTTTGGTTGATGTACCAGAAGCTATAACAGAATTTACTGTTTCTACCCTTCTATTCAATGTTGCAGTGTAACCAAGTTGTTTTAAAAGGATAGTTTGTGCTGTATCATTTGATGTCAAATTAACTTTAAACTTAAATCCTCTTCCTCTATGAGTTCCATTTGCAAAAGTATTAAATGAACTGAACTCTGCCCCATAAGTACAGTTACCGCTTGTTGTTTGGCTGGCTGTAGCAGTTAAAGTAAATGTATTTGCGTTAGGGACTGTTTTGATTTCATAATTGCCGTTAACACCACTTCCTGACGTAAAATCAACAACAACAAAACTACCAACAGAATAACCATGTGAAGATTTTGTAATTGTTATTGTTGTACCTGATTGAGCATATGTGCCAGATGTAGATAAAGCTGGATCTTGTGTTGTAGTTGCCACTAATAAAGAAGCATTAGTTTCAAAGGCTGTCAATTGGTCAATATCATTCCAAGTATCTATCAAAGCTGTTCTTTGGTCTATAAATGATCCAGCATAAAAAGATTCTGTTACAAAATGTCTTACTAATTTTGTGTCCATTACAGAACCTAAATCTAAAGGGTTTGCAAACTCATAAGAGCCATTTGGTGCAACATCACCTAAAAAATCTATTTGAGATAAAGTATCTACCAATGCAGTAACTTCATCAATAGTTGTAGTTGAAGCTAAAGTAAGTCCTCCAAGTGTGGAGTCAAAAAATGTATTTACTTTTGTCCCTGCAAATGGTGTAGTGTCAGTGTCCTCTCTGTCAGTAAAGGCTGTTAACGCTGGCTGTGTTTCTGGTGGCGATACTATTACAGAAGTTTCCCCAGAGCTTAAACGACCACCATCATCACGGAATTTGAGAATTACCTCCCCTGCAACTGCTGGGATCAAAGTTTCAGATATGTTTCCAGATAGTGCTGGTATGAGATCAACAGAGTTTGTAAAAGTACCAGTACCATCTGTCAGATTAGAGTGTCTCACTACCACGTTTCCACCATGAATCACGTCAACATCTGTAGATTTATCAAAACGCAATCTTACAAAATCTTCGCTTACTGGTTCTATTACTAAGTTTTGAACATCTGCTGGTAAAGCTGTTTTTCCGACAGTATTAGCAGTGATTGTAGATGGTAGTGTGCTAGGTTTTCCCAAAGCGTTATAACTAAAAACTCTTATTTCATATGTTCCTAACTTAGTTTCAAAAATTGTAAAGTCTGGCCTTGATACTCTCTCAGATATAAAGTTTTCTTCATCTAATCTAAATTGCACCATATATTCAGTAACACCTTGAACTGGTTGCCATTGAATAAATAGTTTTGAGACAGCACGATTATTTAATGCAACGATTTGTTCTGTTGCTGATAAGTTACTTGGTGGTGGTTTTAGGGCAGTTAGTGTTGTTATCGTTTTTGTTTGAAGTGTTGAACCATCTTCAACAAAACTATATTTAGATGGATTATGTGCAACTGCCTGTATTTCATATTCAATTTGATTCACTTCTTTTACAGAAAAAACTCGAAATGTTTGTAAAGATAAAGATGAATTTTCTATAACCCAAACAGAATTTGCTTGAGGAACAGAAGAAAATGCAGAAGATACAGTAATAGTTGCTCCAGAAATACTAGATATTGTTTTTGTTTCAAGAGTGCCGTCTGACAATATGACTGATAATGTCGCTGAGTCAGAGGTAACTAAATCAGTATTATTAGAATCATCAACTATTATTTGTGTTGTTGAAACACCTGTTTTAATTCTTCCACCTCTTCTAACTCCAGCCCTCATAGGATCTTGAACAGATATTATTGTTCCAACTCTTACTATTGTTCCTGATTCAATAGATGTTTTAAAAGAAATTAACTCAGCTTCATTTGACTGTGTATAAAGAAACCATTTGCCTAGCCTAGCGGCTTGTCCTCTAGAAGTTGTAGCAAATCCTTTTAAACTACGAACAACAACACCATATTTTGCTTGTAAGGCTGTATCTTCTACAGTTTCATAATCAATAGACTGTGTTTCATTGTCAAAATATCCAACATTAACAACAGTTGCTTTTGTTGATTTACTAGCGTTTGAATATGAGAATCCCTCTGCTGTGACATTGCTAAGATTGTAAATATAACTTGGATCTGTAGGTCTGTCTTGAGAGATATTGATTGCGCCAGCACTATAAAAAGGCATTACTCTCATTACAGAAGAAAGATCATTTATCAACGAATATGCGTCACGCTGGGTATTGAGAACTACGTTTGTTGAAAACCTTGCCTCAGTGTTACCAGTTCCTGTCATGTCATCTACTTGCTCTGAACAGTAAACGGAAGCTGAATAAAAACTAAAAACATCTAATTGAGAAGTGTCTATATGATCTCCAAAACCTTTTGATGTAGTTAATAAATCATAAAGAATCCATGCTGGATCATTTGAATATTCTTTGTCGGTTTTAAATGTGCCGTTAAAAGTACCAGAGTAAGATATTGAACCATCAGCCCTGACAGTTCCATTGTGCGGTATTGAGATAAGAGTACCCTTAAGCCTGTACATTCGAGAAGGGACTGAAGGAAAGGTCTCAGCATCAAATCGTAGTGCTACATGAGCAGAGTTTGCATAAGGTCTAGACTCGTTTATTATTTCTGTAAAAGATGACCACTGAAAACTATCATTTAAAAAAGAATCAGTGCTGTCATTAGTAGTTCTATTTACTCTGATTGTGACAGGAAAGCTTGTGCCAGAGGGTAGATTGATCTTGTAATCTCTGAAATAAGTGCTGGCCGCCCTACCTTTTACTGTATCTGTTATTACTGTCTGTGTTGTGCCATCATTTTCTATGGTTTGAATAGTCAGAGCTACTTCAGCACCATTTATGTCGCCATTATCTTCAAATTTTTGTAATTGAGGAAATGCAATAGTTACTCTTACAGCATCAATATTAGTATCTGTTATTGATCTTGAAACAGGCGAATCTTTTGTAACTACTACACCAACAGCCGTTTCTGATTCACTAGAAGAAATGCCAGCTATTGCAGTTTGATTAGAAGTGCCAAATCTAGGCTCAAAAGAGATATTTTTGAAATTGAAATCTGTATCTGCTGGAGTTGTAGGTGCAGATTGTTGTAATACTTGAGTTCCATTAAGGAATACGTCTTTGAGTGCAGAGGTGTTGTATTCAGTAGAGCCTTGTGAACCAGTAGCAGAGGGAAATCCTGAGATAACTCCTTCTGAAATAAGATCTATTAGCGTTTGAAACTGCTTTGATGCCAGTGAGTCTGCTGGTAAATCAGGATTTGTTAAACCTGCCAGTTGGCCTAATAGAGTATTATGACCACCCCCATCTGGAAATGCTACACCTGCTGTTGTCATGCTGCTGTTCCCTCTACTTGAACTGTATCAATACCAGAACTGATAACAACAGACCCTGTAAATACTTCCCCATAAATTATGGGAACAGGAACACCTGCCCTTGAAGTATTTGTAATTGAATTAAAACCAAAGTTTGCTTGCACATTTGGGTCATTATCAGACAATGAATCAGCAGCGTTAAAGTTTGGCACTTTTGGAGTTGGGGCAATAATACTTGTTACTCCATCAACAAGCATTGAAGTACCAACAGCAGTTAATCCACTAGCAACAATTCCTCCGATAGCAGTTGAGAAAAATCCAGCAGTTGCCGCACTAGCAGCCGCCCCTCCAGCAGTCAATAAGCCACCTACTACAATACCTTTAGCACCTACAGCAATAGGAATTATTTTTATATCTCCATTACCTTTTATATCTAGTAAATCCTCAGTTATTTCTAAATCACCCATTTTTACCTTATACAACTGATTAGTCATATGGTTTTCAACCTCTGGGAAATTTGCAATCAAAAAAGCAAAAGCCTGTCTTGGGTTATTTACAGCAACTTCAAAATGTGACTGGCCTAAAAATTTTCTAAGCCTTCCATAAACTGTAAGTTTTCTAAGCTGCATATCTAAAAACTTTTTTTGTGGCTTGTATATATCTTAAATCATATATCTCTCTACAACTCAACTGTTTGATATTGTGATGAAAAATAGTTTGATTACCAATATACAAAGCAACATGATTTAGTTTTTCCTCTGCCCCCTCCATAAGTAAAACATCATTTTCTTGTATATCATCTTTGTTTACCTCTTTAAATCCAGATCCATTTAATACTTTTTCAAAATATGGATTATTTGCAAAAGCTTTAAGGCTCTTAGGTCTAGGCCAAAATTTTAGTTTTATTTGTTTTTTTTCTAAAAAATAATCCGTTATTAAACTCCAGCAATCATGCTTTCCCCAGATCCATGTTCTCCCAAAAAGTCCAGACTTATATCCACTAGGTTTAAAGGTATGCCAATCTTTATGCTCAATACTATAAATATAAAAAGGCAAACCCAAATGCTCACACGATGCTTTATCAGCTTCAGATGGTAGGGCAGATCCATAAGTATGAGAATGAACAATGCCAATAAGCTCTCCTTGATCCTCACATTCAGCCCATGAGTCAGGACACATCACAAAATATTCGTCAGGTGCTTCAGATAGGTTCTTACAAGGCCAGAAAGTTTCTTTGCCCTTGATAATTGCTAACAAACCACAGGACTCTTTTGGAAGGCACTCAACAGCATATTCAGCAGCTTTTTCTTTCCAAGTCATGTAAAAGTACCAACAGAGGGAAAATCTTTTCTTGTAACTTGTCTTTTTGGCGCACGAATATTCTCTAAATCAAGTGCAGAAACACATTCAAATTGTACAACGTCCCTATTTTCTACAACTTTTTTATCAATAAAATAAATTTCTTGCGGTAATTCTGTAGTGCTTGATGGTGTTCCAAAAGGGTTTTGATTTGATGGAAAGTTTGCAGCATCAAGAAACTGAGCCATTGTCCTATGCCTTATTAATTTTGCACCCTGTAAATCATTAAAAGGTGTTGTTGCATTTGCTGTTGCCATTAATGCTGTTATTGTTCCTAAAACATTAGATACAGTTAGTGTTGGTCTAGGTAAAGTTCCCCTTCCTACATATTCAAAACCCTCTGCTATCACTGGAAACTTTGTATATGTATTTCCCTGCCAGATAATATTTGCATTGCTGTTCATACCAACACCAGAATGAAACCTAGTAACATCAGTTGATCCATGCAAAGCAGAAACTAAAGTGATTGAATAAAGTTCAATAATTGATTTATTTGATAAAGATTGTAGTTCTGCTGTTGGTATTGCCATTAGGGTTCAAAAACTTCTCTGAAAGTACAGTTTAAAGTTGCTCTGTTGTTATAAGGTATTGATTTTGTCCAAGATTGACAAACATATTTACCAGCACCAGACAAAGTAACTGAAACATTACCACTATTTGTACCAGATGAAGCTGCTGTGACAGTAAAGGTATCTACTGTGGGAGTTGTTACAATGACAAAATCTCCATCAGTTGCAGAACCTGAGGTGTAGTCAATGGTTACAACATCACCAATAGCAAGACCATGATTTGTGATAGTTATTGTAACAGTCGTACCTGATTGCGAGTATGTCCCTGTTTGAGTGCTTCCTTCTGCTGGTGGGGTAAATGTAAAGCTTGCCTGATCGTTTACTCTACTTCTTAAAAANCCTTCTATTACATCAGCTTCAGTTTCAGANACNTTNAAAGTNANATCATATANTTTAGGNTCTTGAGTCANAGGNAAGCCAAACAAAGCCCTAAACTCATANCCATCACCAAAAGAAGTTGTCCTTATTNTNGGTGNGCTTGTTTTTCTCATTCCGTANGTCGGANNNATNNNNGGNAAAGTTGCCATTTATCTAGTTAATAAACCTCCAGCACGTTTNTCTTTNATGAGTTGAGCNTGTACAGCNNNNCCNATNACTTGNCCAAGTTGNTTTGCATCAGCAGTATTACCAGAAACAGATGAGCCAGAGGCATCTACNTTCACAGTCACTAAATTGGTAGTNNNNCCNCCACCCTTACCAATAGCACTGTTTGGGATAATATTGCCACCTTTTGAACCCATTTGCAAAATCTCAGGGCCTCTTTCACCAACTACAAAAGCACCACCAGCAGATACTCTTCCACCTCTTTCTTTTTTTCCACCAAACAAGCCACCTAAAAATCCACCAATCTTACCTCCTATTCCAGAGACAGCCTTTTGTATAGCAAGTTCAATAAGTTGTCTTTTAAGATTATTTAATATACTTGAAGCTGCGTCTGCAAGAGATTTAGTACCCATTACAGCATCAGTTAAGTTTGTAACAATGCCTCTTTCAATATCCTCCCCTATCTTCATAAATTTATCTTTCAATTTATCTGCTTGATCTGTTGCGTTTTTTTCAGCATTAGTAACAGCATCAACAGATGTTTTAATCTTTCCATTTGTAGCTACTATTTTATTTTTTGCATCAACTTGTTTATTGTTCTCTTCAGTTATTTGTTTTTCTACTCCACTAAATTCAATGATACCTTCTTTTAATTTATCTAAATTTTCTTGTAAACCTTTAAATGGATTTGGTAGTTTAGGTATTTTTATATCAACATCAAGTGAGGGTATTTCAAGACCACCTAATAATTTTTTAATTGGGTCTGGAATAAAATCAACAAGCTGTTGAATTTTGTCTCTAATAAAAGTAACAACAGTATCAACCACCCCAGTTACTGTATCTTTAATACCACTTGCAGTTTTTCCTACTGCAACAACTACTTTACCAATAGCACCACCAACAACTCTTGCAAAAAATATAGCTTCTTCTGAAGCATCAGAAACTGCCTCTTTTATTCCTATCCACCTTTGTTCAAGATTAAATAGAGTTGCTGTTGCATCAACTCCTATCGCATCGCCTATAGCTTTACCGATCTCACCAATAACAGCAAATAGTTGTCTAAAAGGTGTAAAAACAGCTTTAACAGCAAGTCCTAAAGCTTCAACAGTAACAGCAGTAACTTTCAAAACTTCTCGAATTATTATTCCAAACTCAGAACCTTCTGTTGTCAAATTTGTAAATGCACTTCCAAGTCTTGTTAACTGACCTTGTATTGTATTAGTTGCTGTAAAAGCGTCTTGTGCAGCCCTTCCTTGTGCATTAGCTTGGTTTTCTAGAGCCTGATTGAACTTAACTAATTCATCATTTAATAAAGGTTGTATTGCTGTGAGAGCTTCTACACTTCCAAATAACTTAGATAAATTATCTGCACTTGCTCCACCATTTTTTACAATTTCCTCTAAAACTCCACTTAACCCTTTTGATTTTAAAGCTGAAGCACTGAAGTCAATCCCTAATTTTTCTGCAACTTTTGAAGCTTCACTTGTAGGCTTTTGTATTGAAGCGATAACTTGTCGCAATCCAGCAAAGGTCGATTCAACAGGAACACCAGTTGCAGTGACAGCAGAAATCGCAGCATTTAATTCATCTATACTTACACCAGCACCAGCCGCTATCGGTGCAATACGTCCTATCTGCTGTGCATATTGGTCAACAACAATCTTACCATCAGCTTGTGTCTGTGCGAATCCATCAACTATTTTTCCAGCTTTATCCGCTTCTAAGCCATAAGCATTTAAAACAGATGTAGTTGCATCAGTAACTGTTTGTAAATCAGAAAAACCACCAGTAGCTCCTAACTGGGCTGCTTTTAAAATATTTGTTATCTCAGCAGTTTCAGCAAAACCAGCAGAGGCTAGGTCATAAGATGCCTCTAATAGTGAAAGCTGTGAAACCTGACCACTTAGCTCATTTGATAAACTTGCAAGCTGTGGCCTGAGAGCTTCAACATTTACTCCAAGAGTTCTTACTCTTGCAATAGCAAAGTCTTGTGCAGCTAAATTTTGAAATGTTTTTGTGAGTGCAGCAACTAAAGTAAGACCAGCAGTAAGTGGCCCTAAAGCTGTTGCCAACGCAGCCCCAGCAGTTTTAAAGCCTAAAGCCGCCCCTTTAGCACCAGCACCAGCACCAAAAAAACCTTTAGAAAGCATTGGTAAAGCTTTATTTGCGTCTTTTAATTTGCTATTTGTTCCGTTTACAGTTTGATTAAATTTTTGTGCCTGTGTATTTACATTCTTTAATGCTGTTATTGCTTGGGTAGCACCAACTCTTAGTTCTACATTGGAAACTGCCACGACTAAACAATAACTCCTTTAACTATATCTTGATTTGCGTTTGATTGCATCTG
>FUFK010053600.1_pt1 | contig 16530 bp, 22 predicted proteins | sample 1021851 | NCBI WGS metagenome assembly FUFK01 (sample SAMEA51879418, study PRJEB19060) | metagenome | reverse complement strand
TGGAATACACATTATCATGGCTACTCAAAGACCGAGCGTTGATGTTATTACTGGAACAATTAAAGCAAATTTTCCTACACGAATATCTTTTCAAGTTACATCTAAAATAGATAGTAGAACTATATTAGGAGAACAAGGTGCAGAACAATTATTGGGTAAAGGTGATATGTTGTATATGTCATCTGCTAACAGGGTTATAAGAATACATGCACCATTTGTGTCTGACAATGAGATTGAAAATATTAACAATTCTTTAAGATCTCAAGCGGAACCAGACTATGTAGACGAAATTCTGAATTTTGCAGATGAAAAAGAAATAGGTGATGGATCCAAAAATATNGGTGATAAGGATGAACTTTATCAAACAGCAGTAGAGATAATAAAAACTGAANGAAAAGCGTCAACGTCTTTTTTACAAAGAAAACTACAAATAGGATATAATCGAGCAGCAAGAATAATTGATATGATGGAAGAAGAGGGAATTGTAAGTAAAGCCAATCATGTAGGAAAACGCGATGTTCTTTAATGATTAATAAGTTAATTTTTTTATTCCTTTTATTTTCAATGGTCGAGGCTTCAGCAAATGTTAAAGAAAAAATTATTCAAAATCTAGAAACCACTAATAACTTGACATTTAACTTTGAGCAAAACGTTAATGGTAAAACAGAAAATGGTCATTGTGCTCTTTCATACCCACAAAAAATATTTTGCAAATATAATTTAAAAAATAACAAAATTTTAGTTTCTAATGGAAAATCTATAGTCATAAAAACTAATAGTAGCTATTATCTATATCCCCTTAAACGAACACCATTAAATTTGATATTAAATAAAAAATTTTTAATTAATAAAATCGAAAATTTAAATGAAAGAATCCTAGATAATAAATTTGTAAATTTTAAGTTTTTTGAAGAAGATTTTGAGGTGAATATTTTCTTTGATTATAACACTCTTGATTTAATCGGTTGGCAAACTACAGATATTTATCAAAATTTGAGCATCACATTTTTAGATACGGTTAAAAAAAATCAAAAATTAAATAGTAATTTATTTATTTTACCTCAACAAAATTAAATTGTAACAGACTCCGTTTTATAAATTCTCATACCTCTTGAAATATAATTATTTAAAGCATTTTTGTGATCTAAAGAACAGGTATGTACCCATACTCTATTAGTATTTTCAGAAAAAGAATTTTTTATAGCTGACGTTAAAAGGAAAGAGCCTAATTTTTTGTTTTGATATTCTTTGAGTAAGCCAAGATAAGCTATTTCTGTCTCCTTTTTTTCCTTATGGAAAATAAGTTCAAAATATCCAGCCATATCGTTAGCTTTTTTAAGAATATAAGTTTTTACATTTTGATCAGAAATATATTCAATCCACTGTTTATCTGTCCAAACTAATCGATCCGTCCATCTATGTTCTTTACCAATATTTTTATAAAAAAATTTATTTATTTGAAAATCTGTTGGATCACTAAGATCAATTAAGCAATCGTCTGGAGAAAATTTTGATTTTTTTAAGTCTTTTAGTGAATTGATTTCTAAGTAATTTCTTTCAACTTTAGTGCTCACTCCACCATCTTCCCAACTTTTTCACCTCCAAATAGGTGAAAATGTAAATGAGGTACTTCTTGGCCGCCGTGTTCAGATATATTAGCTAAAACACGATAACCTTTACCGCCGTCTACTGATATACCAAGTTTTTCTGCAACAAGATTAATACCCTTTAACAAACCCACCATTTCCTCTGGAGAGGCGTTTTGACTAAAATCATCAAGGTCAATATATTTTCCTTTCGGTATTACCAGCGCATGAATTTTTTTTTGTGGATTAATATCATGAAATGACAAAACGTGATCATCCTCATAAATCTTTTTACAAGGAATTTCCCCTCTTAAGATTTTAGCAAAAATGTTATTATTATCGTAACTCATTTTTTTCTTTTATTGAGTTCTTCCATTACATCCTCAATTTTCACATCATTTGCCTCTAGATACATTATTAAATGATAGAAAACATCAGCTGCTTCATGAATTTTATTTGAATTTTTTTCTACTGCCTCAATAAGTTCATTAATTTCCTCTAGGATCTTTTCTTTGCTCAACGATTTATCACTAAGTAATTTATTAGTGTAAGAACCATCTACTGGAGTTTTTTTCCGCTCTCTTGCAAGATTAAATAAGCTTTCTAAAGTATTNAGCATATTAAATTCTAACAGGTATTCCTTTTGAGTCCAAATAATCCTTGGCTTCTTTTACTGAGTGTTTTCCATAATGAAATATAGAAGCTGCCAAAACCGCACTAGCTTTTCCTAATTTAATTCCATCAACCAGGTGATCTAAATTACCCACGCCGCCAGATGCAATAACTGGAATATTTACTTTAGATGAAATTTTTGACATGAGATCAATATCATAACCTACTTGTGTTCCATCTCTATCCATAGAAGTTACTAATAACTCCCCTGCACCGTTTTTTTCCATTTGTTCAGCATACTCNAANGCNTCAATACCACTATTATTTCTTCCTCCGTGAGTAAACACTTCCCACTTATCTCCATTTTTTTTAGCATCGATTGCAACTACAATACACTGAGANCCAAATTTTTTTGAACTATCNANAACAACTTTTGAATTTTCAACTGCTGCAGTGTTTATNGANACTTTATCAGCACCACAATTAAGTAATTTGTTNATATCCTCAACACTTCTNACACCACCTCCTACAGTTAATGGNACAAAACANTTTTTTGAAGTTTTCTCCACAACATCATAAATTGTATCTCTATTTTCATTAGACGCAGTAATATCTAAAAAACAAATTTCATCTGCTCCACCATCGCTATANATTTTAGNTTGTTCCACAGGGTCTCCTGCATCTTTTAGATCAACAAAGTTTATACCTTTAACAACACGACCGTTTTTTACATCTAAACANGGTATTATTCTATTTTTAAGCATCTTCTTTTANCAATTCTTCTAATTTNATATCACCATCATAGATGGCTTTACCGACAATTATACCTTCAATATTATTCAAACTTTTTGCTTTTTTAATATCACTTATAGACGAAACTCCTCCAGATACTATTACAGGGCAATTTGATATTTCAGCAACTTTTGATGTTTCCTCAAAATTTGGGCTTTGCTTCATACCATCTCTACTAATATCAGTATAAATTAGTCTACTAACACCAAAATCATTAACTTCTTTTAAATAATCTAATGTCAATTGATTAGAATTTTCTTTCCATCCAGATACTGACAAATAACCATTTTTAGCATCTAAACCCAAAGCAATTTTATTTGAAAATTTTTCACACGCTTCTTTTAAAAAATTTTTATCTTTTATAGCAGCACTTCCTAAAATTACTTTCTCAACACCCACATCAATATATTTTTGGACACTATCAAGATTCCTAATACCACCACCTATCTCAACTTTTAGATCAAATTTAATAACAATATCTTTAATAATATCTTGATTAACTGTTTCACCAGTTAAAGCTCCATCTAAATCAACTATATGTAAATTTTTAAAACCATGCTCTTTATATTTTCCTGCTTGATCAACTGGAGACATTTCATATTCAGTTTTATTATCAAAATCTCCTTTAACTAATCTTACACACTTTTTGTCTTTAATATCTATAGCTGGAAATATTTTCATGATAATTCGTAAACTTCCCAATTAGTTTTTTTTGATAATCTTTCATATAAAGATTTTGCTGTGATATTGTCATCTCGTGTAATCCATCTCACTAAATTCCAATTATTTCGACTTGATATTGTATTTAATTCTTTAATTATTTTTTCACCAATTCCATTTCTTCTATGTTTCGGGTCAACGTATAAATCATCTAAAAATCCAATGTATTTACCTCTTAATGGACTCGGCATCTTTCTGTAATGAGCTATTCCAATAATCCTACCATCTTGCTCGTAAGCTAAACCAGAAACATCATGATTTTTGTCGTGAATCCATTCCCAAACAGTTTTTAAAATTTTATCATTCATTTCAACTTTATAAAAATCAGCGTATCCTTTATACAATGTCTCCCACGCTTCTTTGTCTTCTAATCTTATTTCTCTGATCATAGGTTTAAAAAATTTTTTATTATTTGTAATCCTAACTTATCACTTTTTTCAGGATGAAATTGAGTTCCAAAAATATTTTCTTTTTCAACAGAACAAACAATATTTGATGAGTAATCTGTTGTAGCTGAAATAACATTTTTATCTTTTGGAATAAATTCATAACTATGTACAAAATACATATGTGAGTTATTTTCTATATTTTGAAAAATTTTACTTTCTTTGACAATATTGATTTGATTCCAGCCGATATGAGGAAGTTTAAATTTTCCATTTTGATTATCTATTTTTGAAACTTTTCCTGAAATCCATCCTAAGCCTTTAGTTTCAGTTTCTTCATAACCAACATCAGCAAACATCTGCAAACCAACACAAATCCCAAGTAAAGGTTTTTTATTATTTATTGCAAATTCATTTAAAGTGTCTACAAGACCTTTAATTTTATTTAGGGCATCCACGCAACTTTTAAATGAGCCTTGCCCTGGTAAAACTACTTTATCACTTGATTTTATCTTATTTAAATCTGAAGTAACCTCTATACTTACTTTATCTTTTGCAACTTCTTTAAAAGAGTTTATTACCGAGCTTATATTGCCCGATTTATAATCAACAATTGTGACGTTCATTAAACTTATAAAGAACCTTTTGTAGAAGGAATTGTTTTTTTATTCCTNGGATCTATTTCNAATGCAGTTCTTANAGACCTTGCTAATCCTTTATAGCAAGACTCAATAATGTGGTGACTATTGTCCCCATAAATATTTTCAACGTGTAGAGTAATTCCAGCAGCTTGAGAAAATGCTTGAAACCATTCTTTAAAAAGTTCTGTATCCATCTCGCCAAGTTTTTCTACNTTTAAATTAACTTTCCAAATTAANTAAGGTCTATTTGAAATATCAATTGCAACACGTGATAAAGTTTCATCCATTGGGATCATCGCNTGAGCATACCTTCTGATACCAACAGATTTTTTCAAAGCTTTTTTTAAAGCTTCACCAATNGCAATTCCTGTATCTTCAGTTGTGTGGTGTAGGTCAATATGAGTATCTCCTTTAGCTTTTATACTCATGTCTATTGAAGAATGCTTTGATAGTTGTTCNAGCATGTGATTTAAAAAACCTATTCCTGTGTCAATTTTGTATTTACCTTTACCGTCAATATTTAAATCAACACTAATGCTTGTTTCTTTNGTTTTCCTGCTTATTTTGCCTTTACGCTTCATAATTAAAAACAGGTATACATATATTATTCAATTATGGCAATAATACTAAACCTGGGCTTGAAGTATCAAATTTAGTATCCATTTATAAGCTATGACAACGATTGTGTTAGTTAGAAAAGACAACGAGGTGGTAGTAGCTGGTGATGGCCAAGTAAGTATGGGCAATACTGTCGTAAAAAGCACTGCCTCAAAAGTCAGAAAAATTGANAAGAGAGATGTNGTAGCTGGTTTTGCTGGATCAACAGCTGATGCATTAACTTTATTTGAAAGATTAGANGGAAAATTAGAAAANCATGCAGGNAACTTNTCTAGAGCTGCTGTGGAGTTAGCTAAAGATTGGAGAACAGATAAATATCTAAGAAGATTAGAAGCACTAATGGCAGTCGGTGACAAGAACAATAGTTATATAATTTCAGGCACTGGTGACGTTCTAGAACCTGAAGGAGATGTTATTGGTATTGGCTCTGGTGGTAATTATGCTTTAGCTGCAGGAAAAGTCTTAATGGAAAGTAACATTTCAGCAGAAGAAGTTGCAAAAAAAGCTATAAAAGTTGCAGCTGATATCTGCGTATTCACAAATGAAAATGTCAAAGTTGAAAAAATATAATGGATAAATCAAACGTAACTCAATTACATCCTAAAGGAGATCAACAAAAAGAGGAGGCTTCATTAGTAAGCTCTTTGTCACCAAGAGAAATTGTTTCTGAATTAGACAGGTTTGTTGTCGGTCAAAATAAAGCTAAAAGAGCGGTTGCTGTTGCCTTACGAAACAGATGGAGAAGACAAGCTTTAAAAGGTGAAATGAGAAATGAAGTTTTACCTAAAAATATTTTAATGATTGGACCAACGGGTGTTGGAAAAACAGAAATTTCAAGAAGACTCTCTAAATTAGCAGAAGCTCCTTTTGTAAAAGTTGAAGCAACTAGATTTACTGAGGTGGGTTATGTTGGAAGAGATGTAGAACAAATTGTCAGAGATTTAATTGAAATAGCAATTTCAATGGAAAAGGTTAAAAAAAGAAAAGAGGTCTACGCAAAAGCTCAGAAACTAGCTGAAGAAAAAGTATTAGATGCTTTAGTTGGGAAAAAAGCAAGTACGGCTACAAGAGAAAGCTTTAGNAAAAGACTTAGAGATGGTGATCTAGATAATAACGAGATAGAAATAGCTGTCAGTGAAAGTGGTGGTAATAGTACATCATTTGAAATTCCTGGAATGCCAGGCGCTAATGTAGGAATGATTAATATTGGCGAGATGCTTGGAAAGTCTATGGGTAAGCAGGAAAAAAAGAAAAAAATGACAGTAAAAGAATCTCACGAAATTTTGATAAATGATGAATCTGATAAGTTGATTGAACAAGATAAAATAATTAAAGCTGCAAAGATCTCTACAGAAAATAATGGAATAGTTTTCTTAGATGAAATAGACAAAATTTCTGGAAGAACAGACAGGGTTGGTGGAGATGTATCTAGAGAAGGTGTGCAGAGAGATTTATTACCTTTAATTGAAGGAACAACAGTTAATACAAAATATGGACCTATAAAAACTGACCATATATTATTTATTGCATCTGGTGCNTTNCANTTAGCNAAGCCTTCTGATTTACTTCCAGAGTTACAAGGNAGACTACCAATCAGAGTTGAGCTAGAGGCTTTATCAAGTGAGGATTTNAAAAGAATTCTTAAAGAACCTGATTTTAGTTTAATTAAACAGTATNTNGCTTTNTTAAANACNGAAAATGTTGANCTNGAGTTTACNGAAGATGGNATTGATGCAATCGCNAATATTGCNTCNGAGGTAAATGCAACTGTTGANAATATAGGTGCNAGAAGNTTACACACAATAATAGANAAAATCCTNGATGAAATTAGNTTCACNGCAACTGANAGNTCTGGTGAAAAAATCTCAATAAATAAAGAATATATAAACAAAAATCTTGATAATCTTGTCAAAGATACAGATCTATCAAAATTTATCTTATAATTTTTTTTTTAAAAAAATATAAAAAGCTCCACTGCCACCATCTTCAATTTCGGCATCAGTTATAGTTTTTATTTTTTTCATTAAGCTAGAATTATTTCTAATAAAATCAGGAACAGAATTTTTTAAAATACCAAATTTCTTTGAAATATATGGGTCTTTATCATTTTGAGAATGTAGTCCTTTACCAGTAACTATTATAACTTTAGAGACCTTTTGATCAAAACAATCAGTTATAAAACTTTCAACTTTTTTGTTAGCTTCATCAAGTGTGTAACCATGAAGATCTAATGATTTAGTAATATGAAATTTATTCTCTTTTTTTTCTAAATCTTTATTNGGTAANTTTTCATTTTTTTCTAAAAANTTTTTCCAATCCTTTTTGATCTTTATCTGAAATATTACTTGTTCAATTAAGNAAGNGTNTCAACTAACTGCCANTTTGGATTATTAGTNCTTNTATCTCTTGAAAATACCCANGTATCATAAATCTTNTTAATCTTTTCNGGGTCTCCAGAAACTATCTTTTTATCTTTATCCCTAATACAAGTTATTACTTCACCTACAAATTCTACAGTTACCTGTAAAATTTTTCCTAAATACTTGTGCTCTTTTATATTAGCTGAATTTACTCCAATAAAAGTAATTTCAGCAAGATGACCTCTTTTACCTCTTTCTTTTAGTGCAGTGTTAAACTGATCGTAAATTTTATTGCTTAATAAAGGCTTGCTTGTAGTCAATTTATTGTCACTGTCACCGAAGTCTGTAATAATAGTTTCGTATGCTATTTTAGCACCTTTTAAAAAGTCTTTTTTTGCATTTTCGTCAAAATCAGTTTTTTTATTTATTTTTGTTTCAGGATTNATATTTTTCAACATTTCCTCAAACTGNGGTGAGGCTTTTCCCTCAAAACCTGTTCTTTTACCTAAAATTCCTCTAAGTCTTAAAAAAATGAAACCAGCAATCATTGCTAATAAAATAATATCGATGTACTCAAAACTATAATTCATAANCTAAACTTAATTACTATGTTGATTAATTTCAACTAACAATTACATTAAAGACAAATGAACACAGTACTTTTAGCTGTTATTTTAATCCCAATTGTAGAGATTTACCTTTTTATAAAGATTGGGTCTCAAATAGGTGCTTTCAGCACCATATTCTTAGTATTTTTTACTGCGGTTGTGGGCGTGTACTATGCCAGATATGAGGGAATTAACACTCTGAGATCTGGAATGATTCAAATAATTAAAAATCAAATTCCAGCCCACGAATTAATTTCTGGTGCTGCAATAGCATTTGCGGCCGTTCTGTTAATCATACCGGGATTCGCAACTGACTTGATTGGTTTTCTCTTAATAATCCCAATAACACGAAAATTAATTTTAGGAAAATTTAATAAAAAATTTGAGAATAAAGATGTAAAAAAGAATGATTTTATTGAGGGAGAATTTGAAGATATAGAAGATGACAATGACAGAAAAATTTAAAATTTTAGCAAACTACATCAAAGATATGTCTAGCGAAACACCTGATGTTGAAACTTATATATCTGCCAGAAATAATATTGGTAAATATCAATTAGATATCGATATCAAATCAATACCCCTTAAAAATAAGATGATTGAAGTGATTATTACACTAAAATTCCAACACAAAGACGCTAAACTTAAAAAATCTCATTTTGAAATTGTATACGCGGTAGCTGTAAAAATTGATGAGTCTATAACAGAAAAAAAAGACTTAGAAAAAATTGTGTTATGCGACGTGCCCAATTCGGTTGTTTCAGATATAGAAAAATCATTTACAGATATGATGAGCAATTCTGGATTTCCTAATATTAAATTAGAAAAAAAAATTGATTTTACAAAACTTTATTTAGAAAGATTAAATTAAAAATAGTTTTTTTTTAGAAATGTCTTTAAATAAGTTTGATGATTTTTTAGCTCTTCGGGAGATGCTTTGATAACTTTTGTGGAATAGACGACATTTCCGGTATTTAATTTAGAAACGTCTTCCTCTTTATTTATAAAATCTAGAGTTGGTTCTTTTTGATCAATTAAGTTTATATAAACCTTGGCTAGCAGATCACAATCAATAAGCGCAGTATGTTGAACCCTTTTGGAATTGTCTATTCTATATCTCTTACATAAAGCATCCAAACTATTTTGGGAACCTGGAAATTTATTTCTAGCCAGTAATACCGTGTCAACTACTTCATTATTGATTTTGTTTTTTCCGATGATTTTAAGTTCATTATTTAAATGAGATAAATCAAATTCTGCGTTATGAATTATTAATCTTTTATCTTTTATAAATCTTAGAAAATCATCAGCTATTTCCCTAAATTTCATTTTGTCTGATAAAAAACTATCTGAATATCCATGTACTTCAAAAGCTTTCTCATCCACTTTTCTTTCAGGATTTAAATAGCAATGAAATTTATTTTTTGTTGGTATTAAATTATCTAACTCAATGCACCCAATTTCTACAATTCTATGTCCCTCTTTAACCGAAATACCAGTTGTTTCTGTGTCTAAGACAATTTCTTTCATACTAAATTTTTCATGATTTCCTTAACTCTAACTTTAACAGAGTTTTTGAAATTGTTCTTAATTATAAATTGAGACTTTTTTTTTTTAAAAACAAGTGAAAGTTGTATTCTTTTAAAATTGTTAAGTATTTTATTATTAAAATTTTTTCTTTTTTTTAATCTTTTTAAAACTTCTGATTTCCGAGATTGAACAAATATTAATATATCTTTTTTTTTATTAATCTTATTCTCTAATAAAAGAGGAANATCTAANACTACAANNTTCTTATNTTTGTTTTTTTTTAAAAAATTATTCATTTTTTTTCTAACTTCATAATGAACAATTTTAATAATTTTTTTTAAATTTTTCTTATTAGATAAAATTGCATCAATAATTTCTTTTTTTTTTACCGGAAAAGAATTAAAATAATTTGGAAGTTCCTTTTTTAATTTTTGAAAAACTTTTCTGTTATTTTTATAAATTTTTGCTACCTCTAAATCAGCATTGAATACAGGATAACCAAAACATTTAGCTACATAAGTTTTGCCAGATCCAATATCTCCCAAAATACCTATTCTTTTCATATGTCTAAAAAATTTTTCAAATCTTCATTAATTTCTGGTTGAACTTTGTGCCATAGTTTAAATGCTTCAAAAGCTTGATAAATAAACATCATCTTACCATTTGAAACCTTGCAGCCTAAACTTTTTCCAGTTTTTAAAAAATTAGTTTCCTTTGGATTATAAATTACATCGTAAAAAAGCTTTTCGTTGTTTATATTTTTAATATTCAATTCTATATTATCCTCTTTGCTCAAACCTAAACTTGTAGCATTAATAATCATATCGAATTCTGGTTGATCTCCCCAGTCAACTACACTGATGTTTGAAAAATTTTTTTTTAAATTTTCAGCTTTATGCTTAGTTCTATTACTTACTATAATTTTCGAAACACCTAACTTTTCTAATGCATAAATTATTGAAGGTACCACCCCTCCAGCTCCTAATATAAATACTGTTTTATTTTGAGGATTAAATTGAATTTCATTTATACTAAGTTCAAAACCTTTTATGTCAGTGTTGTGACCTACTAGTTTTTTGTCATGTATACTTATAGTGTTGACAGATTGGGTGATCTTTGACTCTTCGCTCAACGTATCCAGAAAAGGAATTACCTCATTTTTAAAAGGAACGGTAACATTTATTCCATCTAATTTATTGTCTTTAATTTCTGAAATAACCTCTTGGATCTCACTTTTGATTATTTTTCTTTTATCATAATTTGCATCTATATTATTTTTTTCAAACCAATAGTTGTGTAATTTAGGTGAAAGAGAGTGATCAATAGGATTTCCAATGACTAGATATTTTTTCATTAATAATTATTTAAATATTTTTTAATTTTTTGAACAGGAAGTCCCATAATTGTATTTTCATCGCCTTCAATACTTGAAAATAGTTTTCTTCCCTCTCCCTCTATTTGATAAACATTGTAAGCATATAACGCTTCATCTGAAATTTTTTCTAAATAATTTTTTAACTCATCATCTGTCATTTTTTTCATCGTTAAAACTGCTTTATCTGAGTAATTCCACACCATAACGCCGTTTTTAGAGATACAAACTGAACTAATCAAAAAATGTTTTTTACCATTGAGTTTTTTTAGTATCATTAAAGCCTCACTTCTACTATTTGGTTTTGAAATTAATTCACCATCTAAGTCTATAACACTATCTGCTCCCAAAACTAAATTATCTTTGTCAGCAGCGCTCACTTTGTTTGCTTTTAACTCTGCTAGGTTTTTAGATATAATTTCTGGTGAAGCTTTTTCTTTTAATAAGCTTTTTTTTATAATGTCTTCGTCAACGTTAGAAGGCCTAACTTCGTTTAAAATATTGTGCTCATCAAGTATTTTTTTTCTAACCTTACTTTTTGAGGCGAGAATAATTTTAAACATTTTTCTTATAAATTTCGTAAATTTTTATAATTGAAGCAGCTGTTTCTTCAACAGATTTTCTTGTTACATCAATTGTTGGCCATTTATATTTTTTAAAAGTATTTCTTGCAGCTTTGACTTCTTTTTTAACTAAATCTAAATCTGTATATTGTTTGTTTGTGTTTTCTTTAAGAGAATTCATTCTGTTTTTTCTAATTTCAACTAATCTTTCTGGCTCAGTATTAAGTCCAACAACACATGCAATTTGGGGGTTTTCTTTTAAAGCTTCGGGTAATGATTTGTCGTTTACCAATGGAATATTAGAAGTTTTGTAACCTTTGTTGGCTAAAAAAATTGAAGTGGGTGTTTTACTAGTTCTGCTTACTCCTAATAAAATTATATCTGATTTTTGAAAATCCTTAATTAAATTCCCATCATCGTGATTCATTGTAAATTGAATCGCTTCAATTCTCTCATAGTATTCTTCATCCATAGCATATTGACCACTAGGTTGGTGAGATGCTTTTTGATTTAAAAGTTTTGAGAAACTTAATATTAAATCTCCCAAAACACCAAAGCATGGTATTTTTTTTTCATCGCTCGTTTTGGCTAGATATTTCGCTAAAGCACTATCGACTATAGAGTACAAAATTATAGCGTTTTTGTTTTTTTCAGCACTTTCTAAAATTTTTAAAATCTGATTAGCAGTTCTAGTAAATGAAAAAGTATGTATTTTATAATCAATATTTTTAAATTGTGCTTTAATTGCTATAAATATTCGGTCTAGTGTTTCTCCAGTAGCGTCAGATATTAAATAAATCTGATATAAATTATTCATGTATTAATAGTGTATAAGTTTGTATTACTTTTATCATATTGAAAGTTTTTCATATTTTTAAATTTTTGTTGTAAAACAAGGCTTTTATTAACAAAATTAAACATGTTGATAAATGTTTTGGTTACTATGTTTATATATCTATTAAGCTTCAATTTTTCACGTATATTTATTAAATTTTAACTTCTAAATGTTAATTAACTGTTCATAAAATGTTTATAAAATTTAATCAACATAGTTCACAAACTATACTAATACTAAAACTAAATATATTTATTAATTAATATGTCTCCAATTGATGAAGTAATAAAAAACAAAAAAACTAATGTTAATCCCATATGGATAATGAGACAAGCAGGAAGGTATTTACCTGAATTTAGGGAAATAAGAAAAGCAAATCCTGATTTCATTAAGTTGTGTCTAAATGAAAAATTATCTACCGAAATAACACTTCAACCATTAATAAGGTTTGATTTAGATGCAGCAATAATTTTTTCAGATATTTTGATGTTACCATATGGTTTAAGTCAGAAGGTGGAATTTAAAAAAGGAATTGGACCTGTTTTGGGTGATTTAAATCTGGAAAATATTTCAAAATTAACTGAAAGAGATTTTGTTGAAAAGTTAAATCCTGTTTATAAATTAATTAATTCAGTAAAAAATAGTACTATTACAAAAAATAAAAGCACCATTGGGTTTGTTGGAGCTCCGTGGACTCTTTTAGTTTACATGATTAATCAAGAGTCCCCTAAGCTAGGTTTAAAAAAAAATTTCTTTGAAAATAAAAGTTTAATTGATAAAACTTTATTGATAATTGAAAAATTTTTAAAAATACATATTAAGCATCAAATTGAGAACGGTGCACAAATTATACAAATTTTTGACAGTTGGGCTGGTTTATTAAATGAAAAGGATCTACAAAATTATATTTACAAACCTACTTTAAATTTAGTTGAATATATCAAATCCTTTAATATTCCTGTTATATGTTTTCCTAGAAACATTAAAAATTATAAAAACTATTGTAATATTGTTAATCCAAGTGTTATTTGCATCGATTATAATACTGATCCAAAAGAGATTTCAAAAGATATCGAGATACCTGTTCAAGGAGGAATGGATCCTAAAGTTTTGCTAACTGATAAAGAAAATTTAAAAAAAGAGGCTAATAAATATTTAGATATTTTTAATGATCATCCATATATATTTAATTTAGGCCATGGAGTCCTTCCAGAAACAGATCCTCAAATGATGGACTATCTAGTAAAAATGGTAAAAGATTATTAAATGAAAAATAGTTTAAATCATCCTCAGATTAATTTCGGAAAAACTGGTGTTTTGATTATAAATCTTGGGACTCCGGACTCAACAAATTGGTTTGATATTAGAAAATACTTGAAAGAGTTTTTATCTGACAGAAGAGTAATAGAGGTTAATCCTATAATTTGGCAAATTATACTGAATGTTATTATATTAAATTTAAGACCTTCTAAAACAGCAAAAGCTTATAAAGAAATATGGATGAAAGAAGAAAATATTTCTCCGCTTTTATATTATACAAAAAAACAAGCTGAGAAATTATCGAGTCAAATATCAAAAGAGAATTTGATAATAGACTATGCTATGAGATATGGTAACCCTAGCATAAAAGGTAAAATTAAGATTCTTCATGATAAAGGTTGTGAAAATTTAATTGTACTTCCGTTGTATCCACAATACGCTGCAGCCACCACAGCTACTGTTTGTGATGAGGTATATAGAACTTTGATGAAAATGAGATGGCAACCATCATTAAAGATTATTCCTCATTATGAGTCTGATCCTTTGTACATAGATGCCTTAGTGAATTCTTTAAATAAAAAGATAAAAGAACTCAATTGGAAACCTGACCTAATATTAGCATCGTATCACGGTATTCCTCAAAAATATTTTGATAAAGGAGACCCTTATCATTGCTATTGTCACAAAACCACAAGGCTCATTTCGGAAAAATTTAGTTCGATTGAAATTAAAACAACATTCCAGTCTAGATTTGGGCCTCAAAAATGGCTTCAGCCTTATACTGACAAGACTTTAGAAAGTCTACCAAGTGAGGGAAAAAAGAACGTTTTAGCTATTTGTCCGGGCTTTGCTTCAGATTGTGTTGAAACATTAGAGGAAATACTTATTCAAGGCAAAGAGAGCTTCTTAGACTCTGGAGGAGAAAATTTTGATATGGTGCCTTGCTTAAACGATAGTGATGATCATATAACTTTACTTAAATCTTTAATCCAAAAAAGTATTTAATCAATGAACACTTATTTGCTTTTTAAATCATTACATCTCATATCAGTGATTTCATGGATGGCTGGACTGTTATATCTTCCAAGAATTTTTGTCTATCATTCTCAAAATAATACTCAACAAATTATTTCAGAGGTATTTAAAGTAATGGAAAAAAAACTTTTCTTTTACATCATGACCCCAGCAATGATTTTATCTTGGGCGTTTGGTTTAATATTAATACATGAAATAGGATTTGATAAATTGGGACAAACTTGGATGATTTTAAAATTAATTTTTGTAACTTTATTGACTCTTTATCATTTTTATCTTGGTAGAATTCTTCGTCAATTTAAAGAAGAATCAAATATACACACACATAAATTTTATAGACTAATAAATGAAATACCCACATTATTACTAATTTTGATCATATTTGTTGTAATATTTAAGCCTATCTAGGGTTGAATAATTTCAAAATATATATATATTGTAACCAGTTATTAAGTCCTTAATAATTTTAATCATGAACATTCAAGAACTAAAACTCAAATCTTCAGAGCAGCTCATTACTCAAGCAGAAGAATTAGGCATTGAGAATGCAAGCACATTAAGAAAGCAAGAAATTCTTTTTGCTATTCTGAAAAAAGTTGCTGAAAAGGAAGAAATTACTGGAGCTGGTGTTTTGCAGTTACTTCAAGATGGATTTGGTTTTTTAAGAGCAATGGAGTCAAATTATCTTCCAGGTCCTGATGATATTTATGTAAGTCCCAGTCAGATTAGAAAATTTGGTCTAAGAACAGGAGATACAGTTGAGGGCCCTGTAAGGGCACCGAAAGAGGGCGAGAGATATTTTGCCCTTCTACAAGTAAGCAAGATTAATTTTGAGGAGCCAGATAAATCTAGGCACAAAATAGCTTTCGACAACCTGACCCCCTTATATCCGGACAAGCAATTAGTTATGGAAGTGGAGATGACAAAACCTGATAAAAAGCAGGATTTAACACCAAGACTAATAGATTTAGTAAGTCCAATAGGAAAAGGACAAAGATCAATAATTATTTCACCCCCTAAAGCCGGAAAAACAATGATTTTACAGAGTATAGCTAACTCAATAGCTAAAAATTATCCAGAATGTTATCTAATAGTTTTACTTATCGACGAGCGACCAGAAGAGGTCACAGACATGCAAAGAACTGTAAAAGGTGAGGTAATAAGTTCTACGTTTGATGAGCCTGCACAAAGGCACGTAGCGGTAGCAGAAATGGTCATTGAAAAAGCTAAAAGGCTAACGGAACATAAAAAAGATGTTGTAATTCTTTTAGACTCAATAACTAGATTAGGAAGAGCTTATAACGCTGTGATTCCTAGTTCTGGAAAAGTTTTAACTGGTGGTGTTGATGCAAATGCATTACAAAGACCGAAAAGATTTTTTGGAGCCGCAAGAAATATTGAAGAGGGTGGATCATTGACAATTATTTCAACTGCATTAATTGACACCGGCAGCAGAATGGATGAGGTAATTTTTGAGGAATTTAAAGGAACTGGAAATAGTGAAACTGTCCTCGATAGAAAAATTGCAGATAAGAGAATATACCCAGCAATTGACATAACTAAATCTGGAACAAGAAGAGAAGAATTATTGTTTGATAAAAACGATCTTCAA
>FUFK010038615.1_pt1 | contig 16532 bp, 20 predicted proteins | sample 1021851 | NCBI WGS metagenome assembly FUFK01 (sample SAMEA51879418, study PRJEB19060) | metagenome | reverse complement strand
GAACCATCAGCTTCTGCTAAATTTTTTTGTATTGCTGCACCAGGTTTATAAAACATATGAGCAAATTTTGACCAGTATACTCCCCCAAATAAAACCAGATTTGCAAAAATGAATAATGCTAAAAAAACCATATCATCATATCTTCCAACAAGATTTAGTGATTGTAGATAAGACCATATCAAACCAAATAAAGATGATGCTATTAATGCTAAAACAAATAAGTCAGCTTTAATCACTCTAAACCAAGGTTGTGCCTCAGAATAAACATCAACTCTTAGAAAGAACCAAAACCAAGATCCTCCTAATACGGTTAGTGCTGCTCCAATATGCCATATCATTGGCCATACTGCGGGTGTTGTAGATCCTGGAGATGTATAAAAGAAGATCATTACAACTGAACCTANCCAAAAAAGTATAGTTCCATACATTCCCATTACATGCGCCACTCTTCTTTTACCGGCTCCAAGTTCTGATGTAGTAGCAATGTCGCTTGCTATAGTTTTTGAAATTACAGATATTCTCTCTCCTGTTGATAATGTTTTTGTAGCTGATAATTTTGCTTTTTTTGCATTATTAAAGAAATACTTCACATTTTTTTTATGAATAATATCCATAACTGTTCCAACTAGAATTAGTAAACCCATTAAAATAACAAAAGATTGCATCAAAAATGGTGGTACAGTCTCAGCAAGTATTAAAAATGGATTAGTTGATATCATTATGAATTTGTTCCTTCCGCATAAGATTTCTAGTACACTTATTTAAATAGATCAACCGCGATATAATGACATTTCAACAGCTTATAATCTTAATAATTATTTAGTTTTACGCACATAATGTTGTTTAGAGGCAATTACGCTTCTAACGCCGCCTTGTGGGTTCTCAACGTCTCCCGATCTTCTAGGAATCAGATGAATATGACAATGATTAATTGATTGTCCTGCAGTTTTACCAGAGTTTGATCCAACATTAAATCCTTCAATTGTATCATCCTTAATTTCAAGCTTCTTTTTAAGTTTTTTCAGGAGAGCGTCACAGGCAAGGACTTCCTCATTATTAAGTTCAAAATAATTTTCAACATGTCTCTTTGGAACAATTAAAGCATGATACTTTGAAACTGGGTAAGTATCATAACTAGCGTAAGCCAACTCATTTTCTAGTTCGAAATCAGTGTTTGATATATTGCAAAATAAACAAGGGTTATTGGGATCTCTCATTTTTTAATTTAAAATATATTTTTCTTTTTTAAATTCTTTTTCAAAAGTTTTGTACATTGAATTAAATATTTTATTTTTCCGTCTCTTCCAATTGTTATCTACAATATAACTTGTGGAAACTACTCCTTTACCAGAACCNACNAGCAAGATTTCATCAAATTGATNTAATTCTTTTAGATAAATATCTTTTTTTAATAATATTAAATTTTTTTTCATAAAATTTAAGGTTTGTTCCTCTATAATATTTATTTTTTGCTGAATAAATTTTGTTCTTTTTAACAAATAATAAATTTGAAGTTCCAGTTTCAAATATTTTATCATTTACACACAAAGCAATGTCTTCTTTTGAAGTATTCATTTTCGATAAATAATTTAATATTTTTTTGTATTTTAAGTTTTTATATTCAGGTTTCACTCTTTCATAATGGACTAATTTAATACCGAATTTTTGCTTAGGTTTAATTCTAACTCTAAGCGATATTGAAATAGTTTTTTTATTTAAAGCAACTCTGAGTAAATGATTATAAGATATGGTTTTATCTATATTTTCATTTATTAATTGTAATATTTTACTTTTTATTCCTTTATCATAAATCTTATAAGCCTTTAATGATTTTATTAAATTATCAATGTGTGTTTTAAAAAAAAGAATTTTAGGTGGCTTATTATAGATCCACATTGTCGTAAAAACTCCATCCTTGTTCCATAAATCATCAAACTCAATTTCTTTAAAATTTTTACGCTGATAAGATTTTTTTAATAAATATTTTACCATTATTTGTCAAAAAAGATTCTGGATGAAACTGAAATCCATATACATCATCTTGAGTATTTTCGAAACCCATTGCTATATCAGATTTAGTACATCTCATTGTGATATTAAAGTTTTCTTTTATAAAAGGTTCTTTTAACTTGAGTGAATGGTACCTGCCAACATTAAAAATTGAATTTTTTTTAAAAATAGAATTATTGCTAGTAACTTTAACAGTAGATTGAAAACCATGGTAAATATTTTTTTGCTGAATAATTTTTCCATTTTCACCGTATAAGATCAATTGATACCCAAGACAAATACCAATAATTTTTTTTGCTCCTTTGAATTTATTATAAATCTTTAATGATGTTGGATAATCTTTTGGTGAACCTGGTCCTGGAGAAAATACAATTGTGTTACATTTATCTAATAATTTTTTATTTATATCAAAGTAATTTGAGCAATACACTTCATCAAATTCAGAAAATTGATGAACTACATTCCAAGTAAATGAGTCTTGATGATCAATAATATAAATCATTTAAATAATTCCAAAAGTGATTTTGCTTTTATAAAGTTTTCATTAAATTCTTTCTTTGAATTACTATCCAATACAACACCAGAAGCTGCAGATATTTCTGATCTATTTTTAAAGTTTAAAATTGATCTAATGATTATGTTAAACCTCATATCTTCATTAAATTTTATATATCCAAAACTTCCGGTAAAAATATTTCTATCGTCTTTTTCTTGAGAATTAAGTAATTCTAAAGTTTTTATTTTAGGGCATCCAATTACAGATCCACCTGGCATCATTGACTTAATTATTTCTTTAATTGAAATATTACTATTTAATTTTCCAATAATACTAGTCACGTAGTGATATAGGTGTTTATATTCCTCTACATACTTTTGCTTTTTAATTTTTACTGTACCTGGTTTGCATATTCTAGATAAGTCGTTTCTCTCAAGATCAACAATCATATTATGTTCTTTAGTTTCTTTGATGTTATTCCTAAAGAATTTCAAAGCTTTTGATTTTGTTGTATATTTATTTTTTTTTAATGTTCCTGCAATTGGTTTAGTTTTAATAATATTGCCTACTCTATGAATTAAAGTCTCTGGTGAGCAGCTAACTATTGAATAATCTTTATCTCTTATCATGAATGATTCAGGTGATGAATTAATCTTCATTAGTTTCCAAAAGAAATTTACTGAATTAATAGTCGATTTATTCTTATATTTTGTGCATATTTTAATTTGATAAGTTTCTCCTTCTCTAATTTTTCTAGAAAATGTATCAAATATTTTTTGATATTTATTAAAGTTTATATTTAGTTTGAAAGGGCTGAGAATTTTAGTTTTTTGAAAAACTTCGTTGAATTTAGTTTTTTTTAAATTTGAATGAATAATGATTTTGTTTCTTATTTTGATTAAAGTTTCAGGCTTATAAAATATACCTTTGTAGAAGTTCATTTTTTTTTGATTTTTTATATATAAATTTAAAAGGCTACATAAAATCTCATAACCAAAAAATCCTACATATAGGTCAGTTTCTTTTTTATATTTTTTCGAAGAAAAGCTATCTAAGAATTTTGCAATATTATTTTTGTTAAGCCTTATCTTCTTTGAAAAATCAGTATAAATATTATACCCCCCATCAACTTTATAGATAATAAGGGGCTTATTAGACTGATAAAGTTTTTCTAAATATTTATTAAATTTAAGTTTATGCTGGTTGAGTTCTTTCAATTGTTTTCTCTATAATAGGTAAATGTATCACGCCTGCGAAAATTGATAATGCGATAGATGCGTACCATGCATAATCAAAATTTCCATAGATCTCATAAAAAACTCCCCCAAGATAAGCTCCAAGAAAAGACCCAATTTGATGACTAACAAATACAATACCGTATAAAAGACCTAAGTGTTTTGTTCCAAAAATATGCCCTACTAAACCGTTCGTTGGTGGAACAGTAGAAAGCCATAAAAGTCCAAACGTTACACCGAATACAACTGAATTAAATATACTTGGTGGAAGGAATAAAAAATAAATTAAAGAAACTCCTCTTAAAAAGTATATGGCACTTAAAACTTTCTTTTTACTGTACTTAGTTGCCATATAACCACTACCAAGAGTTCCTATCATATTAAATACTCCAACTAATGCTAATATCATTGCAGCTGTCCAATCGGGCATCCCCTTATCCATCATATATTTTGGAATGTGTGTAGCTACTAATGCGATATGCCAACCACAGACAAAAAATCCAAGTGTTAAAAATATAAAACTTTTATTAGTGAAAGCTTCTCTTAAGGCCTCTGAGGCTGTTTGTTTATTATCTTGATTGTTAGTTCCTGCTGGAATTTTAGGGGTGCTTACAAACAATGAAACAATTAAGCCAATGCCTAATAAAAAACAGAAATACAAAATAGTAATTTCCCAACCTATTTCAATTAAAGAGTATCTAACAAGCAGTGGTGATACAAAAAATCCAAATGAACCTGCACATGTTACAATACCTGTAGCAATTGTTCTATTTGAGGCAGGAAAATGCTTTGCAACAACTGATACTGGAATACTTATTGCTGTTCCACCTAGACCTATTCCAATTAACAAGCCAATTGTTAATGTAAAATAATACCCAGTATTTAATCCAGAATAGAAAAGTAACAATCCTGCTAAATAAAATAAAAAACCAATAAAGATTGCTGCTGCACCTCCATACTTATCAGTTATATATCCAAATACAGGGCTAAAAACTCCCCACATCAAAAGCTGCAATCCAACTACAAATCCAAAATGTGAAATAGAAATATCAAGGTCGGTATTAAAATCAAAAAAAAATAATCCAAAAGTCTGTCTTATACCAAGTGAGACAATTACGACAGAGGATGCTGCAACTAAAGTAATTAAAGCTTTTTTTGTTGTGAAAAATTTTTCAGAACTCATTTAATGAATTTAAGCGATTTTCGCAAATCTTCAATTAAATCTTTTGGATCTTCAAGACCAACATGTAACCTTACAATTGTTTCATCATCTTTAATATCTGAATGTATCCTATTACCTCGTTCCGCTTTACTTTGATGTAGTGCTAAACTTTCAAACCCTCCCCAACTATAACCATACCCAAATAATTTTAGTGAATTAACAAACTTTATTACAGATTTTTTATCTTTTGTTTTAATTTTAAGACCCATTAGACCAGAAGCACCGGAATAATATTTTTTCCATAATTTATAATTAAGTGATCCTTTCAGGTATGGGTATAAAAGTTTTACTTTTTTATTCTTTGATAAAAATGCTGCGACTTTTTTAGCGTTTTCTTGATGTTTATCTAATCTTACATCTAAGGTTCTAAGACCTCTTGTTATTAAATATGCATCATCAGGTCCTAATCTCAAACCAATTATTTTTTGAGTTTTCTCTACATGTTTAAAAACTTTTTTATTAACTGCTAAACTCCCTCCCATTACATCTGAATGTCCTGAATAATACTTAGTTGCAGATACAATTGACATATCAAAACCCAATTTCATTGGTTTAAAAAAATATGGTGTTGCCCATGTATTGTCGATAGCTGTCAAAACTTTTCTTTTTTTTGCTATAGATATTATTTTTGATAAATCCTGAAATTCAAATGAGTTACTACCTGGATTTTCAACAAAAATTAATTTAGTTTTTTTATTAATTATTTTATTTAGTGAATTTAAATCATGAGGATTATAAAATGTAGTTTTGATATTAAATTCTTTTAAAAAATCTTGAGTGAGAACTCTGGTTGGATTGTATACTGGGTCAGCAACTATAATTTCATCACCCGGTCTTACAACGCTAAAAATAGCTAAAAAAACAGATCCAAATCCTGTAGGAGTTAAAAAGACATGATAAGACTCCTCTAATTTTGTAAGTATTTTTTGTAAAATGTGTGTTGTTGAAGTACCCTGTCTTCCATAATCAAAATATCCTCCCCGTGGATCTTTTTTATATTTATTCTGAGTTTTTCTAATATCATTCATCGATTTAAAAATTATTGTAGATGCTCTTACAACAGGTGGATTTACTGAATGATTGTGGAAATCTTTAGCTGTATGTTTTAAAAATGTTTTAAAAGAACTGCTCATAAAAAAATTGCTATGTTGTTTGGACAATGCTATATCCACCAAATAAGTCAATAAAATAGTAAAACTAAGGAGATTATGGGATACCCAAAAAAACATAGAGGACGAAGGAAAATGGGCTCTAAAAAGAGAAGGGCAAGAAAAAAAAATAAGAAAAAATAATTCTCTTTTAAAAATTCAATAATGATAGTTAAATTCTTCAGATTTAACCTAAAAGAAAAATAATCTTTAAAAATTGAAAAATGATAATTGGTGAGAATTTTTTTTTAACAGAGTTTGAAAAGACAGGAACAACTTTTTTAAGAGAATATTTTAAACAATATAAAAACGTTAAATTAACAATACACCATGACTTTATAAGAAAGGAAAATATCAACCTTTTAGAAAAAAATTATAGAGTAACAACAATTAGAAATCCTTTTTCTTGGTACGTTTCACTATGGAAATGGAGTTGTCATATGAAAAAAAAATCTCCTCTTTATTCTAATTTAACAAGTAGAAGAATAAAATTTAGAAGATTAAAAACAAAATTAATAACTATTAATTACTTGTATGCACAACTATTTAAAAACATTTATTTATGGGAAAAGCTTTTTGAAGATCCCAATTCAAAAAATAATTTTAATAAATGGATAAAAAAATTTTTAGACGATGAATCGAAGTTAGAAATAGGAAGTGATTATAGTTTTACAGCATCAAATAAATTAGGTTACATGACATTTCAATTCTTAATCAGAAATTCATTAAGAAATAATTTAGATATTTTGTACGATAGTAAAAATCTAGGACTAGAACCTATTAATAAACTATTCAACAATCAATTTACAAACTATATATTAAAAACAGAAAATTTAATTCATGATTTAAAAATATTTCTTAATAAAATAGATCTTGAAATTCTAAACTTTCATAAACTACAAAATTATCAACCAGTAGATAAATCTTTAGAATATTTAGAGTATTATAATGATGAAAACAAAGAGTTAATAATGAAAAAAGAACAAATTATTTTTAAAAAATTCTATTCTGAAATAAATATTTAAGTTATCCATCCTCCTCCAAGAACCTTATATCCATAATTATCTTTGTTATAAAATACACATGCTTGACCAGGAGAAATTCCATCTTCGGGATGTAGCAAATTAATAGTTGCTCTATTATCATTTATTAAATCAACTTTTGCTTCTAATAAATTTCCTGTAGATCTAACTTTAACAAAAACATTTTTTTGTAATTCTTCTTTATTGGTTAATAAATTTAATTCTTTTAAAGAAATTATTTTTTTTCCAAGTTTTTCTTTAGGTCCAACTATTATTTCATTTTTTTCAGAATCAATCTTTAGAACATAAAGAGCTTCTTTATCTGAAACTTTAATGCCTTTACGTTGTCCAATTGTAAAATTTATAATTCCATCATGTACACCAATTACATCACCATCTAAATTTTTTATATTTCCTTTTTGAAAAGAATCTGGTTTAAACTTTTGTATTACAGAAGCATAATCACCATTTGGAACGAAACATATATCTTGGCTATCAGGTTTGTCTGCAACGTTTAAATCTAAGTTTTTTGCAATTTCTCTTGTTTTATCTTTTAACATTCCACCTAAAGGAAATCTTAAAAAATTTAGTTGTTCTCTTGTAGTGTTAAATAAAAAATAACTTTGATCTCTATTGGTATCTAAAGCTCTATACATATTTGTTTGATTATTTTTTGTTAAACTTTTTACATAATGTCCCGTAATAAGTGCATCAGCACTTAAATCTTTTGAAAAATCAAATAAATCTTTGAATTTTACAGTTTGGTTGCATTGAACACATGGAATAGGTGTTTCGCCTTTTAAATAACTTTCAACGAAGTTATCTATTACTCCTTGTTTAAACTTATCTTGATAATAAAGTATTTTATGTTCTATATCTAATTTGTGTGCAACTCTTTTCGCATCCATTATATCCTGACCGGAACAACATTGCTTGGATGCTGCTACTTCTTTACCGTCATCATATAATTTTAAAGTAACACCAATAACATTATAGCCTTCTTTTTTCATGATACCTGCTACAGTAGATGAGTCGACGCCGCCAGACATCGCAACAACTACTGTTGTGTCGGAAGGTTTTTTTAATAATCCTATTGAATTAGTTTCTAAATTCATTTGATGGTATTTATACTTATTTCTATTATAAGTTAAATTAAATGATTTTAGATTTTGAGCCAGGTGACAAAGTTATTAATCCAGCTAATAAAAGTTGGGGTATTGGTCAAGTTCAGTCAATTATTAATGACAAAGTAACTGTTAATTTCCAAAATGTTGGAAAAAAAGTAATAAATGCAAACAATATTGAACTTGAAAGAATTGATAATAATGGATGAAAGTAAAATAAAAAGTGTTGTCGAAAATTTAATTGGTACTTTTTTAATGGCTGGTGAATTGTCTATTAAACTTAGAGATAAAGGTTTGAACAAAGAGATTAAATCTGACAATACCCCTGTAAGCAATGGTGATCTTGAAGTAAATAAAATTATCACAAAAAAATTGCTAGAGTTGACACCAGATATACCCATTGTTTCTGAGGAAACTTTACACAATAAATCTAAAGCTAATTTAAAAAACTTTTGGTTAGTTGATCCAATTGACGGAACATATGACTATATAAATGATGGTGAGGAATTCACAATTAATGCAGGATTAATTTTAAATGGAAAAGCAGCAGCTGGATTAATCAATGTGCCTGCAAAGAAAAGAATGTTTTATAGCTATGCAAAAGATGAGTCATATGAATTTACTTCAAACAAAACTATAAAGTTAGACTGCAAGAAAATTACTCCTATAGGTTCAATAAAAGTAGTTTCATATTCAAATAAACTAAAACCTGAAATTGAAAAAATACACAAGAATTTAGGAGTTACGCAATACGTTAGAATGAAAAGCTCTCTTAAATTTTGTGTAATAGCTGCAGGAGAATTTGATGGATATGTTGCTGAACCAAGGGCTTGCGAATGGGATATAGCTGCAGGACATGCTATACTTGAAAACGCAGGTGGAATAGTAACAGATTTTGATGGCAACGAAATTACGTATGGTAAGAAAGATTTTAAAAATCCAAGTATAATTTTAAAGAGAAGTAAAAATTTATAATGAGCGAACAATTCAGAATAATTTTAATTATAATTGTGTCAGTATCAATATTTGGTTTAATTGTATTTGTTTTTGTTAAAAACTATATAAGAAACAAAATTCAATATTACTTAGAGGAAAAAAATAAAAAAACTAAAGAAGATTAATTATTTTTAAATATTCATCTTTTTCAAGATCCATAACTCTTCTTGAAACTTCAAAATCAAAACCTGAACGAGCTAATACTCCTATATCTTTTTTATAAAACAAAGGTCGATTATCTTCTTGCCTTGAAGGTCCAATTCTTTTCTTTTTACATATTTTTATGGCTGAGAAAAAATCCTGATCTTCATTTTTATCTTTTATTTGTTCAATTGTATTTTTAATATATTTTTCACCTACACCTTTATTCATTAAGTAATTTCTTATTTTATTTATGGATGATCCTCTCTGAATTAAACTTTTTGCTTTTGACTCTGAATAAAATTTATCATTTATAAACTTTGATTTCTCTAAATCTTCAAGGACAATATCTATAAGATTAGAAACATCGTTTTTTTTTATATTTGGTGTTCTTGATGTTAGATATTTTTTTAATAAATAGGTCCTTAATTGTTGTTTGGATGGTGCGAATTTCTCCACATAATTAAGTGCAAAGTTAGTCATCTCTTCAACTGTTACTTCTAGTGTCTTTTTTTTATTTTTTATGGGAATCATTGCTTTATTTAATATAATATAAAAATAATATGATTGAACAAATAGCAGCTTTTTTTACCATAGAGATGATTTATTTATGGTTAAATATAGGTGTAATACCTTTTTGGCTAATTCTAGTTGTTTTTCCACAGTCTAAGGTTTGTGGATTATTAGTTACCTCTGTGTTTCCCTTTTTTGTTTTAACCGCTGTCTACGTATATCTGGGTTATTATTTTTATAATTCAGGATATGGTTTTAATTATAATTTTACGTTGTACCTTGGCTTGTATGACTTAAGAAATCTTTTTGAGGCCGAAGCTTTTTTGATTATGTTTTGGACACACTTTTTAGCAGTCAATTTATTTTGTGGAGCGTGGATAATGAAAGATAGTCAAAAATTATTTATGTCAAAATATATAGTGTTCTCTCCAATAATAATAACTTATTTTATTGGACCATTAGGCTTGGTCATTTATTGGATAATAAGAATGTTCTACGCTAAAAGGATTAATCTGTTAGATTAAAATTTAAATTACTTTATTACTTTAAATCCAGAATTTTGCATCGCTCCAAAGCCACCTTCAATATGGCAGACATTTGTGAAACCCATTTCCTGTAAAGATTTAGTAGCTAATGCTGATCTTAACCCACCAGCACAAAATAAAACCATTTCTTTATTCATGTCAATTTTACCATCTTTAAAATATTGGCTATCAGGATCCATCCAAAATTCCAACATTCCTCGCGGCACATGAGAAGAGTTCTCTATTCTTCCTAGTCTTTCTAACTCTCTTATGTCTCTAATATCTATTAAATTACAACTTTTATTATTTATTTTTTCTAAACCTTCTTGAGGAGAAATAGTTTTAATTTCAGATAAAGCCTCTGTTACTAGATCTCTTGAAGATTTTATTTTCATACTAATTCTTTTGTTTCAGTATCCCTAATGTGCTATTTGTTTCTAAAAACATTACCACTGAATTATGTTGAGATAAATACATAATATCTCTTACTCTTGATTTTATTGGTATTAATTTTTCATTTTTAATTTTATTATTAAAATTATCGTATTCAAAAAAATACAAACTTAACATTCCGTCTTTAATTTTTTTTGCAGTTCCCATAGTTCCAACAATAAACTGTAAATTGTCTGAATTTGTAAATTTTTTTGGTATTTCTATAATTTCACTTATACCAACAGACGGAACAAAATACTTAATGGGTTCAATAAAACCATTTTTTTCATGGGATTTTTCCAATGGTGATAAATCTAGTCTACTGTCGTTCTCTTCTTGATGATAATGATCTCCGTATGATGAAATAGGCCAACCATAATTAGGAGTGGCATTCTTGTTTGATAAATCAATAACATTTATCTCATCCCCACCATCTGGACCATGCTCAGTAGAAAATAACTTATTGATTTCATTATTAATATACAGTCCTTGTGGGTTTCTGTGTCCTTTTGAAATTATTTTATACTTTTTTGAATTTTTATTAATTGAGATAATTTTTCCAAAATAAGAATTTTCATTTTGAGCTAAAACTCTTTTTCTATACTCACCCACAGTAAACAAAATCTCGTCATTTACCGCAATCATACGACCACCTGCTTGGTGAGGTACAAGTTTGTCGTTTTTATTTATTTTAAAAAAAGGATCATTTTTATTTATACAATTTTTGTCTGAGAAAAATTCAGAAAAAATTATTTTATTATAATCAATTCTTCCGACCAAAATACTAGTATTATAACATTCTCTATTAACTTCTTTAATATAAGAAATATAAATTTCATTTTCATTCACCAATATATCTTTAATTCCAAAAGGTGAAGATTTATAAAAATCTGGATAGTTTATAATGTTTTTAATATTTGATTTAATAGAAATCATCTCTATTTTTTCAGAAAAAAGATTATTAATGTTTGAATAGGCTATTTGACCAGTGGCTGTTACTAAAAAAAGATTGTCTTCATAAGTTTCAATATAAGCAGAACTTGATGCAGCAGGATGTTTTGCAAAAATAATATCATCTGAGCTAAACTCTGATAAAGTATAATTGTTAGAATTATATTCAATATCTAAATTTGATTTTGGTATAAAATCAATCCCATCAGAAAAAACTATTTCTTCCAAGTTAATATTATTTGACATTAGCTTTTCATGTAAATTTTTGATTTGAGATTTTTTTTTATTTAAATTTTTTTCTAAAAATTCAATTTGATTTGATTTTATATCTAAATTTTTTTTAGTATTTATTACGCTTAAAGATAAAACAGCAAGTATTATCAAAGCAACAAACAACCATAATAAATTTTTTATTTTTAAGAACATTTATTAAAAAAAATAATTATTTAAAAATCATTATCAATAAAAAACTGGACAAATGATGAAATGTCTCAATAATAATATTTAAAACTTAGAATTTAATTAATGGAATATAATAATATTTGTGTAGTTTATTCACATTCAAAGGTTGGTGACCTAATATGGCAATTGCCATACATAAAAGCTATTAGCTTGTATCATAAAAGAAATATATTTTTAATCACAAGAGTAGAAACGCGAGCAAAAATAATTCTAAAAGATTTAGATTACATTAAAGTAGTTGAATACAACCCTTTTAGAAAAGGTATTCACTATTGGACTGATATATTTAAGCTTTTTAAATTTTTAAAAAGTAGCTATTTTTCGCATATATATTTATTAGATAAAATTAGTAGACCGGCTATTGCTGCAAAACTTGCTAGAATTCAAAATATAATTGGCCCAGGACTAGGAAATCAAAAAAATTGGTTAACATGTAAAAGTTTTTTAAAAAAAGAAGATTGGAAATTAAATTATTCTGATCAATCAAATAAACTTTTATTAATTAACAATATACCAATAAATAGTAAAATGCCCGAGCTGAAAATTAATTTTGAAAGAGAAGATATTGATTTAAATATAAAAAAAATTGATAAAAAGATTATTTCATTTGGAATAGATTCTGGAGAAAATTTTAAAATGTGGTATGAAGAGTCATTTGTTGAACTAGCAAATATTCTATTCAAAAAAGGTTTGTTTGAAGAAATTTATTTAATTTGTGGTAAAAATAATGATCATATGGCGTCTAAAATAATTAGTTTATCTAAAAATAATTATTTTATTAATTGTTCAAACTACGATTTAGCAAATATCATGGGTATATTAAAAAAATCTTCTTTTTTTGTGGGAAATAACGCTGGACCCTTAAATATGGCTGCAGCTCTTGGTGTCAAAAGTTTTGGATTAATTTCTAATGATCCGGTAAGTGAACTCAAATATAGTAATATTTTACCAATTACACCAGATAACTATACAGATAATGTCTGGAACAGAGATAGAAAGGGTATGAAAAATTTAACTGTGGAGAAAGTTTCTAATTTCATTTTAGAGAAAATTTAGTAAAAGTTTTAAAAAATTATGAAAGCACCAAACTTTAAATTATTATCCACATCAGGTAAAACTGTAGAATTAAGTAAAGTAAAATCAAAATTTATTATTATCTATTTCTACCCAAAAGATAATACAAGCGGATGCACAATTGAAACAAATGATTTTAATAAACATTTAAGTAAATTTGAGAAACTTGGATGTACGATTTTTGGAATATCTAAAGATAGTTTAGAAAGTCATGAAAAATGGAGTAAAAAACTTAATTTAAAATTCGAATTATTATCAGATGAAGATAAAACTTCTTTAAAAGCTTATAAAGCTTGGGCCAAAAAAAAATTCATGGGTAGAGAATTTATGGGCACAGTAAGAAGTACTTTTATTATTGAGAAAAATAAAATTATAAAAGAATGGAGAAACGTTAAGGCAGCGGGCCATGCTGCAGAGGTTTTAGATTTCATTAAAAATTATTAAAAAAAAGGCCCCTTTTAAGGGGCCTTTTGTTAACTATAGAGAGAGAGATAGTTATTCTTTAGTCTCTTATTGCGTATGCGATCACTCCAGACTCTGTAACATCTGTACCAAGTCTTTCCGCTTCTTTACTCAATCTAATACCCATTGTACCTTTCATAATTCCCCATACTATTAGAGATACCACAAATACAAATGCATTGATTGAAATTACTCCTAGAAGCTGCGCTCCGAATGATGCATCACCGTTCGTTAGTGGAACTGCTAAAGTTCCCCAAATTCCAGCGAATAAGTGAGCAGGTATTGCTCCAACAACATCATCGATTTTTAATGAGAATAATAATTTAGTTCCGAAGACAACTATTAATCCACCAATCGCACCTATAAGAATTGCTGCTAGCGGTGAAGGCATTAATGGTTCAGCTGTAATTGCAACAAGACCACCAATCGCTCCATTAAGCATTTGTATAACGTCAGTTTTACCTGCCATTAATCTTGTTATTGCTCCAGCTGCTAATACACCACCACAGGCTGCTAAGTTTGTATTAATGAAAATGTTTGATACTGCAACTGCATCATCAAATGTTCCCATTGCTAATTGTGATCCACCATTAAATCCGAACCAACCTAGCCATAAAATAAATACACCAACTGTTACCAATGGTACAGATGACGCTGCAAATGGCTTCATAGGTTTAGCTGCTCCAGATTTATCAAATCTACCTGTTCTAGCTCCTAAAAGAATTGCTCCAGCTAATGCTGCTGCACCTCCAGTTGAGTGAACAAGTGTTGAGCCAGCAAAGTCAGAGAAACCAGCAGCTGCTAACCAGCCACCTCCCCACTGCCAACCCATAACGATTGGATAGATAATTCCTGATAGAATAGCCGCAAATAAAAAGAACGGCCATAATTTAATTCTTTCAGCTAATGTTCCAGATACAATTGAAACTGTCGTTGCACAGAAAACCATTTGAAAATACCAGTCAGATCCGTCAGCATATCCAGTATCAACTGAACTTGCATCAGACCATGGAGTAAAGCTTCCTATGTATCCACCTTCTGGAATTCCGTATGCTAAATTATATCCAACCATCCAGAACATAATTCCAGCTATTGAAAATAATCCGATATTTTTGGCACATATTACTGATACACTTTTTGATGTTACCATCCCTGATTCGAGCATTGCAAAACCTGCTGCCATGAACATTACTAAGAAACCACAAACCAAGAAAAGAAATGTATTGAATATGAAACCAACTTCAGCTGAAACTGTAGTTTCAGCATAACCTGCACTAGTCATATTTAGTAAGAAAAATAAACTTACTAATGGACCAGCCAGTTTTTTTAAAAGTTTAACCATTTCACCTCCGTTTAATTGAAGAGGTTGTTATAAATTTAATAAAACTAAAAACTATTGATTGTTATTTAAAAGAGATATGCAGTTTTTGCATGTAGTGTACCGTAAGCTTACTAAAAAAACAGCCTTTATTAAATTCTATTTTTTAATAAAGGCTGTTTTAAAAAGTTTATTTATTGAAAACTTCTTTAAGCGCTTTTGCAGGTAAAAACTTCACCTTTTGAGAAGCAGCGATTTGGATTTGTTCTCCAGTTCTTGGATTTCGACCAATTCGGGCTTTTCTTTTAGCCACTTTATATGTTCCAAAACCAGCAATTTTAACATTATCGTCGCCTTTTAAAGCGTCCAAAATAGTGTTGGTAATCGTATCAAATGTACGCTCAGCATCAGCTTTACTTTGATTTAATGACCCTGCTAATTTTGCTATAAGTTGTTTTTTGTTCATTTTAGCTCCGGTTTTAAAGGTTATATTTATATACTTAACAAAATCATTGATAATTCAAGCTTTTTTTTTTGTGTCTCTAATTAAATTTACCACAACATATAGTTGTAAATAAGTATTGATTTATATAGCTTTTTTAACGTTAGAAAATCCCTTTAAAATAAGCCCAAATCTTTAAGGTCATTGAATGTTGCAAAAAACATTAAAGTTAACAATAAAAACATTCCGATTCGAAAAAAACCTTCTTGTGTTTTTTGACTTAATGGCTTCCCTAAAACCTTTTCAAACGCATAAAACATTAAATGACCCCCATCTAAAAGTGGGATGGGAAATAGATTAATTAAACCTAAACTAATTGAAATATAAGCCATCATGCTAATAAATGGGAGTATTCCAAACTCTGCAACTTGACCTGAAATTTTTGCTATTCTAATAGGCCCTCCTAATTGAGAACTGTCTCCAGAGCCAGTAATCATTGAGCCCATATATTTAAGAGATGAAGTGGTAACAAAGTAAACTTCCTTAACAGACTCAATTAATGCCCTGGCTGGTCCTAATTTTTTATGGTTTATTTCATTGTTATATGGACTAAGTTTTATGCCAATTATTCTTTTGTTAATTTTGTTTCCTAGATTATCAACTCCAGCAACAATTTTTGGTTTTACTTTTAATAATAATTCTTGATCATATCTAGAAACTTTAAAATCAACTATTTCAGATGTCGACATTAAAATTAGTTTAGAAACATCAAGAATACTCTCTACTTTGTTATTATCTATTTCAAGTATTACATCATTTTTTTTCATTCCAGCAATTTCTGCAGGGCTGTCTTTTTGAACTTCATCGATAATTGCTGGGGTAAAGTCTTTTCCAGCAAACATATATATGAATAAAAAAATAAATATTGCTAAAACAAAGTTTGCAATTGGACCACCTGCA
>FUFK010051766.1_pt1 | contig 16546 bp, 10 predicted proteins | sample 1021851 | NCBI WGS metagenome assembly FUFK01 (sample SAMEA51879418, study PRJEB19060) | metagenome | reverse complement strand
TAAGTAATGTCGATTTACCGCAGCCAGAGGGGCCAACAAATACAACAAACTCACCATCCTGAATATCAAGATCAAGATTGGTGATTACATCTGTGTTGCCGTAGCTTTTAGCAACTTCTCGAAGGGTTAAACCTGCCATTTCTGTTCCATCCTTTGAATGGCGGCCACAAGGCCAGGTACAAAGCTGTTAAATCTTTCAGGAAGGTCACCCCAGATATTCGGGTCTGAAGCGATTTCCTTTTCCTTACCCAGTGCAATCATTGGCTCCATTTTGTACCAGTAAGGTTCGTGATAAGGGATGGTGCTGGTGCCACTTTTATGTCGTCTGGCGTTTACAATCCATGAGGCAACACAGTCAAACCCGGCCTCTGGTGTAATCCCTTTCTGAAGGCATGCTTCTAATGTTGGCCGGATATAAATTGCCATTTTTGAATATCCATCCATACAGATACGTTCTAAATGATCAGCAATACCCTGATTTTCAAATCTGCGGGCGATCTCGTCTAAATAATGAACTGTGTTAAACGGAATACTATCATCCAGACCCTCTAAGACCTCTGATTTTTCCCACCGGTCAAAATGCGCTCTAAGATGTGGATCGCGCATTGCCTGATCAAATGTAGTGTGACCTGATAATGCACCCAGATAAGCAAGCGCTGTATGCCCACCATTCAGGATACGGATTTTAGCTTCCTCATATGGGAGGACATCAGAGACAATCTGTACACTAACCTTATTCAGATCAGGCATCTGTGAGGCAAATTTCTTCTCAATCACCCATTGGGTGAACAGTTCTGCATGAATGGGTGAGAGGGTTTCAGAGTTGAATAGCTTGCCTATCTCTGTATTAAGATCATCTGTGCTTCTGGGAGTAATTCTATCTACCATGGAGCAGGGGAAACTGACATTATCCTCAACCCATTGGGCAAGTTCTTTCTGCCCTGTCGCGGTGATGTAGAATAGCAAATTGCGCTTAAGCATTTTGCCATTATTCCGAATATTATCACAACACATGATGGTAAGTGGAGTGTCAAGCATTTTAGCCCTTCGTGCCAGGGCTTCAGTTAGATATGCATAAACCGTTTCTGCTTTATTTCCTGCTATCCCTGCTACAATTGGCTCTGCGGATAGGTCAAGCCCCCAGTTTTTATCCACATAATAGCCGCTTTCTGTCACCGTTATCGTCACAGCATGAACGCTGGGGAGGCACAGAATATCAAAACCTTCACCTGGAACTGAGCTGGCATCAATAAAGGCCAGATGTGAGCGTACCATGCGGTAGTCGACAGTCCCGTCTGGTGCAATAGTTTTCAGAACATAGCCATCTTTGGCCTGAGCGGCCTTATGAAAACCAGCTGCATCCGCTTCACGTAGATTCACAGCCGCAATTCCCCAGCGTAAATCACCTGTCTGTTGCATGTAATCATCAATATACACAGCCTGATGAGCGCGATGAAACGCCCCAAAGCCCAGATGCACTATCCCTATTTTGCATGAAGCTCTATCATAATCAGTCTGAAAAAGTTTACCNTCTNCCATTTTCTANTACTCTNATTTTTGCAACTCAGNNCGGGTATANTCCCTATAAGCTGAGGGGGTTGTATCTTTAATTTTCAGGAAATGGCGATTAAAATTTGCTAAATTCTTAAACCCCACCTCATGACAAATTGTAGCCACTTTCTCATCTGTTGCCTGTAGCATTGAACAGGCCTGTCCAATACGCACACGGGTTACAAAATCCAAAAACCGGCTACCTGTTAATTTTTGAAAGTTACGTGCAAAAGCAGTTACACTCATATGTGCCATATCAGCAGCCTGAGCCAGGCTGATTTCTTCTGCAAAATTCTCAATAATATGGTCTATGACATGTCCAATATTAGACTGATATGAATGGAAATTCCTGAAGTCCGCATTAGCGACGGACAGAATTTTCTGGTGAGGGTGTTCATTTACTGTCAGCATCAGCTGTAGAAATTTGACAATACGGTCAGCACCCTTTGCATCACGGATAGCAGCTAAATATTGTTGTGAGGTATCACTGTCAAAATCNATAAATTCTATCCCGCCAGNTGCTCTCTGAAGCAAGGCATCCAGTTCTTTGAAATCTGGAAAAGCAGACACCAGATCCTGTATAGTTTTTTGATTGAACTGAACCAGCATATCGCGCAGGTCCACAGGCCCATCTGAACCATATTCATCTGTAACCCAGTTGTGAGGCAGGTTTGGGCCTATAAGATATAGCGCGCCCGGGCTGAATTCTCCTATATAATCACCAACAAAGCTTTTCCCGCGCGTAGCTACGATCAGATGAAGCTCAAGCACCTCGTGATTATGCCATCGGCATAAATCTGTTGGCCAGCCGTGCTCGAGATATCGGATAGATTTATCCGTACCATCAACAAATTCAAATTCAGGTGTCAGCACAGACATATTAAATGTTCCTGTATTNCATTAACCATCATTTTACTGCACCGAATGTAAGGCCGCGGACTAGTTGCTTCTGACAGAACCACCCCAAAACCACAATCGGCCCCACAGCTGCAGTGGAAACCGCTGACAGGCGACCAAAAAACAGTCCCTCCGGCGCCCTATTACCCTCAATGAGTTTTGATAAGGTTGCTGCATCTGTTGTGGTTAGCCGCACTGTCCAGTAAGCTTCATTCCAGCAGAAAATAAAACAGAGCAGGGCTGTTGACGCCAGACCACCCCACGCGAGTGGCAGTACAATATCGCCCATTTCACTCCAGAAACTCACCCCATCCATTTTACCAGCTTCAATGATTTCTTTCGGGATTTCCTTGAAATAGGTGAAAAGCATCCAGATTACGATTGGCAGGTTTATTAAACTTAACACCANAATAACCAGAAAATGGGTGTCAAACAGTCCTAGCATATTTTTGGTCAGAAAGGTCATGGGATAAAGAACAGCTGCAGCCGGAAGCATTTTGGTTGAAAGCATCCAGACCAGAATATCNTTGGTGTGGCGGCTGGGGTTAAAAGCCATAGCATAGGCTGCAGGCACGCCGACAAACAGCGTAAATAATGTAGCAAAGACCGAGGTGATTCCCGAATTGATGGCAAAGCGCCAGTAATCATAATTTTCAGTCATGTTAAAGTAATTTTCCAAGGTGGGGGTGAAGAAAAACAGAAACTCAGGCTTTACTGCATCTGCATCTGTTTTAAAGCTAGTCAGCACCATCCAGAAAATAGGGAAAAAGAATAGCAGTGCCAGTACCCATGCCAGGATAGGCCAGAGAAAAGTTCCAAATCGTGATGACCGGGCAACTGGAGACATGATTTATCCTTAATCCATGAGGCTTTTGCCGATGATGCGCAGCAGAAAAATGGCGACAATATTTGCTAGAATCACAGCCAGAATACCTGTAGCGCTGGCAGCACCAATATTATTAGATGCGAACTCACCTATCAGATAGGGTAGGTTTTTATTGCCATTACCACGGCTTACAATTTCAATCTCGGCATAAAGTGACAGATGGAAAATCGCCTGTATCATAACCACAATAGCGATGGGACGCGCCAGATGTGGCAGGGTGAGATGTATAAATTGTGCCCATGCGCCTGCACCATCTAAAATCGCTGCCTCTTTCTGTTGCTGATCTTCTGACTGAAGTGATGTCATGAAAATCAGTGCNNCAAAAGGTGTCCANTGCCATGTCACCATGATAATCACCGCGTAGGCAGATGTTTGAGTGGCTCTGAATGAAAGAGGTTCAATCTCAGGCCATAGCGCAAAAAAAGGCCCTATCCCGGGCAAATTCTGCAGCGTCGATATTGTGTTATTAATACCCTCAATAGCAAGGCCGTTCAGACCAAGTACCGGGTCAAGGATCATATTAATCCACAATACTGCATTTACCGCAGGCATTACAAAAAATGGAGATATAAATAGAACCCGGACAATGCCTCTGCCCGGAAACGCCCTGTTCACCAGCACTGCAATTGCCAGCCCGAATACCACCGTGAGGAAGATAACGCTGCCAACAATGAATAGGCTGTTCTGAACTGCAAACCAGAAGTCTTTTGCCTGATAAAGTACATATTCATAATTGCCAAATCCACGCCAGTTCGCAATATCAGGTGATGTCCATTCCGGACGTCTGAGGTTATTCAGCACATAACGTATGAAGGAAAAAAACAAGGTCATGCTGAGCGGGACAAGCATCCATATTAACAGTAGCACAACCGCAGGAGTTTGCAGTAATCGAGGCAAAGTTCTGTTTGACATATACTCTCATAGCTCCTCAGATATATTTATAAAAATGATTACAAAAAAATATAAATATATAAATATATAAAAGTCAGCATGTTAAGGCCAGAAAATCTTAGCCGAGCCAGATTAGTTACTGAAAAGTAAGGCCGGGTAAAAATTTCCAGGCCTTACCGTGTAAATTACGTAATTTAGAAATAGCCAGCTTCAGACATAATGGCCTCAGCTGCTTTCTGTGATGCAGCCAGAGCGTCCGCTACTGATTTGGCACCTGACAGCGCGGCTGCCATTTCCTGTGCAACAGCAATGCCAACCTCTGGGAACTCAGGGATAGCTGCAAACTGAACACCAACATATGGCTTCAGATCGGTCGCTTCAGGGGCTGCTGATTCAATCGCTGCCATTTCTGCTGCAGCAAAGCCAGCAACAGCCTGGAACTCAGGGTAGGCATATGTTGATGANCGTGTACCTGTTGGCACTGAACCCCACCCGAATTCAGGATGGTTCGCAACAGCTTTGATATAGTCTTTAGATGTCGCCCATTCGATGAACTTCTTTGATTCTTCAGCATTTGGAGAGCCGGCTGGTACAGCCATTGCCCATGCCCACAGCCAGTTTGCACCAACCGGATTACCAGCATTTGGTGACTGAGCATATGCTACACCGTCAACTTCCAGGAATGATGCTGCGATTGTGGCGTCAATCCACATGCCGCACTTACCTTCGTTATAAAGCGCCAGAATTTCGTTGAATGAATTACCTTCTGAGCCTGGAGGGCCATAATTGCTAAGCAGGTCTACATAAAAGTTAATCGCATCATGCCACTGATGTGAATCAATTGTTGGACGCATATCCTTATCGAACCATGCACCACCGAATGAATTCACTACAGTTGTGATGAATGCCATATTGTCACCCCAGCCTGGCTTGCCACGCAGACACGCGCCATATACACCAGCATCTGGATTGTGAATTGCTGCAGCTGCAGCTTTTATGTTTGACCATGTATCGTTGTCTCTGACAGAAACACCAGCAGCGTCAGTGAGATCCTTACGGTACATTACCATTGACGATTCGCCATAGAATGGTGCAGCATAGAGTGTTCCATTATGTGACAGACCGTTGCGGATAGCAGGCAGCATATCGTTCACGTCATAAGATGCGCCAAAGTTCAAAGGCTCAATCCAGCCTGCTGCACCCCAGATTGGAGCTTCCTGCATACCAATATTAATGATGTCATACTGACCACCACCAGTTGCAGTGTCAGATGTGACCTGCTCACGCAGCACACCCTCTTCCAGTGAAACCCAGTTCAGCTTTACACCGGTATCTTTAGTGTAAGCTTCTGCAACTTTTTGCATATTAATCATGTGGCCATTGTTAACAATAGCGATAGTCAGTTCAGTTGCGCTTGCTGCGCCCCCGAAACCAACTGCAGCCGCCATGGCTAACGCTGATAAGCGTAATGTTTTCATAGATGTCCTCCCTTTCGAAAACGTAGGAACGTAACTTCCTAATTAATTATTATTCCATTTGCTAGCCTGCAGACTCTAGTACAAACTTGCCTACAATTGATACAAAATCAACATTTATTGAGTGGTAAACATATTTTTTTTACAGAATTAGTATTAGTTTGCTAGATTTTTTGGCCAAATGGAAAAAATTTAGCATTAAGTTGATAACCCATCTGACGACCGGGGTCCGTAGTCACAGGTCCACGGTACATGGACCACCACCCATATTAAAAAACTTAAGCTGATTATCAAACTAGTTTAGTAACCCTCAAACGAAAATACACCAGACTTAAAGACTACATTTTTCAATAAAATTTGTGGGGTAAAATGTGGGGTAGAATTCTTAATATGTAAAAAAATATCAATAAAACAATAGGTTAAATGGGTATTCAGAGTTCTTCCCCGACCATCCAGCTTAGGGGCGAAGCACCTAAAGTAGCACCGAAATTACGGCATATTCTATCCGTCACTCGTCAAGTAAAATGACCTTAATTGCAGAAGTGCCAAGATCTATGCCAATGTAAAATGCCATCTAATTCCATTTCTGTGGGCAGTTATACCCATACAGCCTGCTGGCTTGCACTATTGAAAAAATTGAGCACAGATTTATCTGCTGTCAGATTAATTTCTTTGCCAACAGGAAAGGCCAACAGATTAGTTGTTTTAGCGATAAATTCCATGCTGCTAGCTGTTTTGCAATGCACCAGTGCGATCTCACCCAAATTCTCTATCAAATCAGGGGTTGCAGTAATAAGCGCATCTGTTTTGCCTGCAAGCTTCAGATGTTCGGGGCGGATGCCGATAATATCTGCCTCACCCTTTAGATAAGATTGTCCTTTATCGTTAAGTTCCTTTGCTGTGAAGAAATTCATTTTAGGACTGCCAATAAATTGAGCTACGAACATATTTTGAGGATTTTCATAGAGTTCAATCGGGCTACCAACCTGTTCAATATTACCATCTCTTAGCACTATAATTTTATCTGCCAGCGTCATCGCTTCAACCTGGTCATGGGTAACGTAAATCATAGTTGTGCCAAGTCGCTTATGCAGGCGGGCGATTTCAATCCGTGTCTGAACCCGAAGAGCAGCGTCAAGGTTTGATAATGGCTCGTCAAAGAGGAAAACTTCTGGTTCACGCACAATTGCGCGCCCGATAGCAACCCTCTGCCGCTGTCCACCTGATAGTGCCCGCGGTGTCCGCTCAAGAAGAGGCGTAATCTCAAGAATCTCTGCAGCTGCTTTTACCCGTCTGTCAATTTCATTTGCGGGTGTTTTTGCCTGTTTCAGCCCGAATGCCATATTTTTGTATACAGTCATATGCGGGTAGAGTGCGTAGGTCTGGAACACCATCGCAACCCCACGTTTTGCCGGTGCAATATCGTTGACAATCTCATCACCGATAGCGATTGTGCCTCCGGTAATCTCTTCCAGTCCGGCTATCATTCTAAGTAATGTCGATTTACCGCAGCCAGAGGGGCCAACAAATACAACAAACTCACCATCCTGAATATCAAGATCAAGATTGGTGATTACATCTGTGTTGCCGTAGCTTTTAGCAACTTCTCGAAGGGTTAAACCTGCCATTTCTGTTCCATCCTGTGAATGGCGGCCACAAGGCCGGGTACAAAGCTGTTAAATCTTTCAGGAAGGTCACCCCAGATATTCGGGTCTGAAGCGATTTCCTTTTCCTTACCCAGTGCAATCATTGGCTCCATTTTGTACCAGTAAGGTTCGTGATAAGGGATGGTGCTGGTGCCACTTTTATGTCGTCTGGCGTTTACAATCCATGAGGCAACACAGTCAAACCCGGCCTCTGGTGTAATCCCTTTCTGAAGGCATGCTTCTAATGTTGGCCGGATATAAATTGCCATTTTTGAATATCCATCCATACAGATACGTTCTAAATGATCAGCAATACCCTGATTTTCAAATCTGCGGGCGATCTCGTCTAAATAATGAACTGTGTTAAACGGAATACTATCATCCAGACCCTCTAAGACCTCTGATTTTTCCCACCGGTCAAAATGCGCTCTAAGATGTGGATCGCGCATTGCCTGATCAAATGTAGTGTGACCTGATAATGCACCCAGATAAGCAAGCGCTGTATGCCCACCATTCAGGATACGGATTTTAGCTTCCTCATATGGGAGGACATCAGAGACAATCTGTACACTAACCTTGTTCAGATCAGGCATCTGTGAGGCAAATCTCTTCTCAATCACCCATTGGGTGAACAGTTCTGCATGAATGGGTGAGAGGGTTTCAGAGTTGAATAGCTTGCCTATCTCTGTATTAAGATCATCTGTGCTTCTGGGAGTAATTCTATCTACCATGGAGCAGGGGAAACTCACATTATCCTCAACCCATTGGGCAAGTTCTTTCTGCCCTGTCGCGGTGATGTAGAATAGCAAATTGCGCTTAAGCATTTTGCCATTATTCCGNATATTATCACAACACATGATGGTAAGTGGNGTGTCAAGCATTTTAGCCCTTCGTGCCAGGGCTTCAGTTAGATATGCATAAACCGTTTCTGCTTTATTTCCTGCTATCCCTGCTACAATTGGCTCTGCAGATAGGTCAAGCCCCCAGTTTTTATCCACATAATAGCCGCTTTCTGTCACNGTTATCGTTACAGCATGAACGCTGGGGAGGCACAGAATATCAAAACCTTCACCTGGAACTGAACTGGCATCAATAAAGGCCAGATGTGAGCGTACCATGCGGTAGTCGACAGTCCCGTCTGGTGCAATAGTTTTCAGAACATAGCCATCTTTGGCCTGAGCGGCCTTATGAAAACCAGCTGCATCNGCTTCACGTAGATTCACAGCCGCAATTCCCCAGCGTAAATCACCTGTCTGTTGCATGTAATCATCAATATACACAGCCTGATGAGCGCGATGAAACGCCCCAAAGCCCAGATGCACTATCCCTATTTTGCATGAAGCTCTATCATAATCAGTCTGAAAAAGTTTACCGTCTACCATTTTCTACTACTCTCATTTTTGCAACTCAGTTCGGGTATAATCCCTATAAGCTGAGGGGGTTGTATCTTTAATTTTCAGGAAATGGCGATTAAAATTTGCTAAATTCTTAAACCCCACCTCATGACAAATTGTAGCCACTTTCTCATCTGTTGCCTGTAGCATTGAACAGGCCTGTCCAATACGCACACGGGTTACAAAATCCAAAAACCGGCTACCTGTTAATTTTTGAAAGTTACGTGCAAAAGCAGTTACACTCATATGTGCCATATCAGCAGCCTGAGCCAGGCTGATTTCTTCTGCAAAATTCTCAATAATATGGTCTATGACATGTCCAATATTAGACTGATATGAATGGAAATTCCTGAAGTCCGCATTAGCGACGGACAGAATTTTCTGGTGAGGGTGTTCATTTACTGTCAGCATCAGCTGTAGAAATTTGACAATACGGTCAGCACCCTTTGCATCACGGATAGCAGCTAAATATTGTTGTGAGGTATCACTGTCAAAATCGATAAATTCTATCCCGCCAGCTGCTCTCTGAAGCAAGGCATCCAGTTCTTTGAAATCTGGAAAAGCAGACACCAGATCCTGTATAGTTTTTTGATTGAACTGAACCAGCATATCGCGCAGGTCCACAGGCCCATCTGAACCATATTCATCTGTAACCCAGTTGTGAGGCAGGTTTGGGCCTATAAGATATAGCGCGCCCGGGCTGAATTCTCCTATATAATCACCAACAAAGCTTTTCCCGCGCGTAGCTACGATCAGATGAAGCTCAAGCACCTCGTGATTATGCCATCGGCATAAATCTGTTGGCCAGCCGTGCTCGAGATATCGGATAGATTTATCCGTACCATCAACAAATTCAAATTCAGGTGTCAGCACAGACATATTAAATGTTCCTGTATTGCATTAACCATCATTTTACTGCACCGAATGTAAGGCCGCGGACTAGTTGCTTCTGACAGAACCACCCCAAAACCACAATCGGCCCCACAGCTGCAGTGGAAACCGCTGACAGGCGACCAAAAAACAGTCCCTCCGGCGCCCTATTACCCTCAATGAGTTTTGATAAGGTTGCTGCATCTGTTGTGGTTAGCCGCACTGTCCAGTAAGCTTCATTCCAGCAGAAAATAAAACAGAGCAGGGCTGTTGATGCCAGACCACCCCACGCGAGTGGCAGTACAATATCGCCCATTTCACTCCAGAAACTCACCCCATCCATTTTACCAGCTTCAATGATTTCTTTCGGGATTTCCTTGAAATAGGTGAAAAGCATCCAGATTACGATTGGCAGGTTTATTAAACTTAACACCAGAATAACCAGAAAATGGGTGTCAAACAGTCCTAGCATATTTTTGGTCAGAAAGGTCATGGGATAAAGAACAGCTGCAGCCGGAAGCATTTTGGTTGAAAGCATCCAGACCAGAATATCTTTGGTGTGGCGGCTGGGGTTAAAAGCCATAGCATAGGCTGCAGGCACGCCGACAAACAGCGTAAATAATGTAGCAAAGACCGAGGTGATTCCCGAATTGATGGCAAAGCGCCAGTAATCATAATTTTCAGTCATGTTAAAGTAATTTTCCAAGGTGGGGGTGAAGAAAAACAGAAACTCAGGCTTTACTGCATCTGCATCTGTTTTAAAGCTAGTCAGCACCATCCAGAAAATAGGGAAAAAGAATAGCAGTGCCAGTACCCATGCCAGGATAGGCCAGAGAAAAGTTCCAAATCGTGATGACCGGGCAACTGGAGACATGATTTATCCTTAATCCATGAGGCTTTTGCCGATGATGCGCAGCAGAAAAATGGCGACAATATTTGCTAGAATCACAGCCAGAATACCTGTAGCGCTGGCAGCACCAATATTNTTAGATGCGAACTCACCTATCAGATAGGGNAGGTTTTTATTGCCATTACCACGGCTTACAATTTCAATCTCGGCATAAAGTGACAGATGGAAAATCGCCTGTATCATAACCACAATAGCGATGGGACGCGCCAGATGTGGCAGGGTGAGATGTATAAATTGTGCCCATGCGCCTGCACCATCTAAAATCGCTGCCTCTTTCTGTTGCTGATCTTCTGACTGAAGTGATGTCATGAAAATCAGTGCAACAAAAGGTGTCCATTGCCATGTCACCATGATAATCACCGCGTAGGCAGATGTTTGAGTGGCTCTGAATGAAAGAGGTTCAATCTCAGGCCATAGCGCAAAAAAAGGCCCTATCCCGGGCAAATTCTGCAGCGTCGATATTGTGTTATTAATACCCTCAATAGCAAGGCCGTTCAGACCAAGTACCGGGTCAAGGATCATATTAATCCACAATACTGCATTTACCGCAGGCATTACAAAAAATGGAGATATAAATAGAACCCGGACAATGCCTCTGCCCGGAAACGCCCTGTTCACCAGCACTGCAATTGCCAGCCCGAATACCACCGTGAGGAAGATAACGCTGCCAACAATGAATAGGCTGTTCTGAACTGCAAACCAGAAGTCTTTTGCCTGATAAAGTACATATTCATAATTGCCAAATCCACGCCAGTTCGCAATATCAGGTGATGTCCATTCCGGACGTCTGAGGTTATTCAGCACATAACGTATGAAGGAAAAAAACAAGGTCATGCTGAGCGGGACAAGCATCCATATTAACAGTAGCACAACCGCAGGAGTTTGCAGTAATCGAGGCAAAGTTCTGTTTGACATATACTCTCATAGCTCCTCAGATATATTTATAAAAATGATTACAAAAAAATATAAATATATAAATATATAAAAGTCAGCATGTTAAGGCCAGAAAATCTTAGCCGAGCCAGATTAGTTACTGAAAAGTAAGGCCGGGTAAAAATTTCCAGGCCTTACCGTGTAAATTACGTAATTTAGAAATAGCCAGCTTCAGACATAATGGCCTCAGCTGCTTTCTGTGATGCAGCCAGAGCGTCCGCTACTGATTTGGCACCTGACAGCGCGGCTGCCATTTCCTGTGCAACAGCAATGCCAACCTCTGGGAACTCAGGGATAGCTGCAAACTGAACACCAACATATGGCTTCAGATCGGTCGCTTCAGGGGCTGCTGATTCAATCGCTGCCATTTCTGCTGCAGCAAAGCCAGCAACAGCCTGGAACTCAGGGTAGGCATATGTTGATGACCGTGTACCTGTTGGCACTGAACCCCACCCGAATTCAGGATGGTTCGCAACAGCTTTGATATAGTCTTTAGATGTCGCCCATTCGATGAACTTCTTTGATTCTTCAGCATTTGGAGAGCCGGCTGGTACAGCCATTGCCCATGCCCACAGCCAGTTTGCACCAACCGGATTACCAGCATTTGGTGACTGAGCATATGCTACACCGTCAACTTCCAGGAATGATGCTGCGATTGTGGCGTCAATCCACATGCCGCACTTACCTTCGTTATAAAGCGCCAGAATTTCGTTGAATGAATTACCTTCTGAGCCTGGAGGGCCATAATTGCTAAGCAGGTCTACATAAAAGTTAATCGCATCATGCCACTGATGTGAATCAATTGTTGGACGCATATCCTTATCGAACCATGCACCACCGAATGAATTCACTACAGTTGTGATGAATGCCATATTGTCACCCCAGCCTGGCTTGCCACGCAGACACGCGCCATATACACCAGCATCTGGATTGTGAATTGCTGCAGCTGCAGCTTTTATGTTTGACCATGTATCGTTGTCTCTGACAGAAACACCAGCAGCGTCAGTGAGATCCTTACGGTACATTACCATTGACGATTCGCCATAGAATGGTGCAGCATAGAGTGTTCCATTATGTGACAGACCGTTGCGGATAGCAGGCAGCATATCGTTCACGTCATAAGATGCGCCAAAGTTCANAGGCTCAATCCAGCCTGCTGCACCCCAGATTGGAGCTTCCTGCATACCAATATTAATGATGTCATACTGACCACCACCAGTTGCAGTGTCAGATGTGACCTGCTCACGCAGCACACCCTCTTCCAGTGAAACCCAGTTCAGCTTTACACCGGTATCTTTAGTGTAAGCTTCTGCAACTTTTTGCATATTAATCATGTGGCCATTGTTAACAATAGCGATAGTCAGTTCAGTTGCGCTTGCTGCGCCCCCGAAACCAACTGCAGCCGCCATGGCTAACGCTGATAAGCGTAATGTTTTCATAGATGTCCTCCCTTTCGAAAACGTAGGAACGTAACTTCCTAATTAATTATTATTCCATTTGCTAGCCTGCAGACTCTAGTACAAACTTGCCTACAATTGATACAAAATCAACATTTATTGAGTGGTAAACATATTTTTTTTACAGAATTAGTATTAGTTTGCTAGATTTTTTGGCCAAATGGAAAAAATTTAGCATTAAGTTGATAACCCATCTGACGACCGGGGTCCGTAGTCACAGGTCCACGGTACATGGACCACCACCCATATTAAAAAACTTAAGCTGATTATCAAACTAGTTTAGTAACCCTCAAACGAAAATACACCAGACTTAAAGACTACATTTTTCAATAAAATTTGTGGGGTAAAATGTGGGGTAGAATTCTTAATATGTAAAAAAATATCAATAAAAATAGGTTAAATCGGTATTCGGAGTTCTTCCCCTCCGCCACACTACCGTCATTAGTATTATCTTTTATCATCTTTAATTCAAAAATATCCCAAAAAACAGGGTATTATGAGATAATAAATGCTGGACGATGCCGTCCTGCAGAATTTAAGGCAAAAGGTGGGTAAAATTCTTAATATTGAAAAAAATGTCAAAAAAGGATTTTAAATAATTACGAACATGTCTAGATAAACTAGTTTTTAAATAGATAATGAATTCGAATAACGCATTACATTTTTTCTCCAGTCCCATTCCAGTATCCGGTTTTGTAAACATCTACATTATCTGGAAAAGCGATAAATTTTAGAGCCTCTTTACCCCAAATATTACAATCTATCTCTATTTGTTTTCTTTGGTCTAAAGCACCAATAGCTATGTGTCTTTCTCTCATGCTTGGCACTTTTATACCTATTAACGTTCCACAGTTATTGCAGAACTGATTAATCATTGGTCTTCCATGGGTAGTATTTTTGTCTTCATATGATTTAGGTTCTTGTCCAATGAATTCTATATTTTTTTCATCAAATAAAACAAAACTTCTAAACGGACCCCCACTCGTAGTCTGACACCAATTACAATAGCAGTTCACTTTCCAGACTGGCTTTCCTCTAATAGTAAATTTCACATTACCACAGTGGCAGCCACCGCTATAATTATGTTTCATATAATTCATTCTTTCACCTAAAGCATTTTTTTTAGAGCAGTATATTAATAATTGTTAAATCATAATCTAAACACAATAGGGACAACAAATCATCTAAAACTAAACTTAAACAGAAATAGTGGTTAATAACGACATTCATATTTTCTCCCTAAACTTGGACAGCCTTTGCGCTGTCCTTTTTTTATGGCAAATTGTAATCTCAATAGGAGAAAGTTATGAAAAAAATTGGTGTTTTAGGCGGTATGTCTGTCGCTTCAACAAAAATCTATTATGACCTTTTGTGCCAATATACATTTGAAGAACTAGGTGGCCTTAACAGTCCAGACTTAATTATTAGGTCATTAAATTTTGTGGATATAGAAAAATTGCAATCTGAGAATAGATGGGAAGAGGCTGGTAAACTACTCAATAAAGAAGCCAAAATTTTAGAGAAAAGTGGCGCAGAAATACTTTTGCTTGCAACTAACACAATGCACAAAGTAATAGATTTAGTGCTACAAGACACCTCATTAGATTTCATTCATATAGGAACAGCAACAGCTAATCGAATTGTAGCCGCTGGTTTTAACAAGCCTGCATTAATAGCGACTAAATTTACAATGGAAGAAGAATTTTATAAGAAAACACTAATAGACAATAATCTCAGTCCGATTATCCCTAAAGAAAAGGAAAGACAACTAATTCACGGGATTATATATAACGAATTGTGCCAAAGCATGATTAATGAGGGTAGTAGGAATATTTTTATAGATATTTGTAATAATCTAAGGGAAGGTGGAGCAGATTGTGTGATACTAGGTTGTACTGAAGTATGTTTACTTCTTAATGCAACAACTTCTCCATTACCAGTTTTTGATACAACCCAAATACATTGTAGTGCTGCTATTACTGAAGCACTGAAAGGATAGCCATGCATACCATTATAAAAATCGCAGTTGTATCCGTTCTCGCCCTGTTTGCTATCGTAGGCGTTGTAAGTATATCTAAGGCAGAATATACGAGCGTTAATAGCAATGGCACTCACTATAACAAGAAATACAGGATAGATGGTAAGTTTGCTCTACCGCTTAAGTCAATTATAAGTAAAAAAAATGGCGCTCGAGGAGCAGAATCTCACGAATGGCGCACCAGACTTAACTCATTTATGACTAATTTTTACGCTGTCGGAGATTTTAATAACGACAAAGTTTTAGACTTTTTTGTCACTGCAATGCGTCATGATGATAAAAAAATAGCCTCTGTGGATAAAGGTGTAAATGTTTATGAACATAAAATATCAAAGCTCCGTTTTTTCAAAGTGTTCTCTGGGGATCCAAGTACAGGATGGGGTAATACCTTTTATAAAAAGGGTGGAGAGGATATCACAGACCTATTTATTGAAGACAAACAAATGGCAGGAATTGCAGACCACCAAATTGATTCTCAAAGACCATTGGTAGCTGACTTTAATGGAGATGGAATAGATGATGTCTATATTTCATCTGCTATGCACACTGCAAAAAGTTCATCAAAGGATGGGTTCTTTGGTGGCTGGCACTCCTACTATCTATCTCAGCCAGATGGTACTTTTAAAGAGAGCAGCCGTCAGATGATGGAAGGAAAATTTGTTAATAAAAAATCAGGCCGCTACACGGAATTTGCACATCGCTCTGATATTGGAGATATTGATGGTGACGGAGATGTGGATGTAGTGCATACCAGCGTCAGCTGGAAAGGAAAAAATGGGTATATCATTTGTCTGTTTAATGATGGGGCTGGAAAACTAACGAGCAAGATATGTGGAGACCAATGGGGTAACAATGTAAAAATTGCTGATTTTAATGCAGATGGTTATTCAGATTTATTAGTAGTGGCGCAAGATTATGATTGTGTTAAGCGTCATGGTAAAGTGAAACTAGCAGTTAGCAGTAAGTCAAGAAACCAAAGCCGAATAATTTTTGGTGACGGCTCAGGTAAATTTTTCAATCGCCAAGGAAAAAAATTTATTGAGTTTGGTAATCAACAGATGGAGAATGGAGAAGATATTCTTTTATGNGNGATGCCAACAGCCGTTATTGCAGATGTAGATAACGATGGTGATTTAGACATTATNGGAAACACAATAGGATACCTTTATGTAGGCGGATATTTTCAAATATTCCTAAATGATGGGGCTGGAAACTTTTCACACGGACAGCAGATTGTAGCTCAAAAACCGAATGTTCATTATTCTCTCGACAATTGGCCGGACCATGAGTCTCGTCATAACAGCCAAGGTTATTGTTTTAACATCCATACGATTGATTTAAACGATGATGGGTACTTAGATTTTATGTGCGATGGTGGTTTTATGCAACCTGTTGACGGTAAGGTATTTATAAATAAGGGTGACGGCTCTTATAAAGAGTCACCACCTTGGATTATAAACAAGTATGCCACTACGTTTTAGCTATAGAATAGCTTCATGAGAAAATTTCTTAATAAAGATTATATTCTGCGAAATGCAATACCTATTTTAGTGGCATTTCTGTTTATGACGCTTATAGGTGATAGTTTTATCCTTCCG
>FUFK010045909.1_pt1 | contig 16547 bp, 15 predicted proteins | sample 1021851 | NCBI WGS metagenome assembly FUFK01 (sample SAMEA51879418, study PRJEB19060) | metagenome | reverse complement strand
CCAATAAATACTTCCAGGACCAAAATTTTTTTTAATGTTTTTCTTAAACCGCTCATTAATATTATCATGTCCTTCTAGTAATGTTTTAAACATAACTTGACCGATTTCATTGTATCCAGAAACCTTTCCTGTTTTGATATTGTAAAAAGGACTTTTGTTTTTTTTTAGGAAAGAAAAATCTTTTTTGCCTTTAATATAAGATTTTAGTTTTTTTTGATTATAAACCCAATGCAAAGGTCTCGCAGCAGCATCAGCTACGGTTGCACCTAAAAATACGTGTAGATTATTTCTCACGCTAGTGTGATAAAAATTTTTCCGCCTCTAAGGCTGCCATACAGCCCATTCCTGCTGCAGTTACCGCTTGTCTAAAAGTTTTATCTTTAACATCGCCAGCTGCATAAACACCAGGAATATTTGTTTCAGTTGAGTCTGGTTTAGTAATTAAATAACCCTCTTTATCCATTTGTAGTTGATCTTTAAAAAGTTGTGTAGCTGGATCATGACCTATGGCAATAAATACCCCATCTAATTTTATCTCATCAACTTTATTTGTTTTAACATTTTTAATTTTAACACCTTTGACATTTTTAGGATCTTTATCTCCAACAACATCTTCTACGACAGAGTCCCAAATAATCTCAATTTTTTTATTTTCCATTAGTTTTTTCTGGAGCATTTTTTCTGCTCTTAAACTATCTCTTCTATGAATTAATTTTACTTTGGATGCAAATTTTGTCAGAAACATTGCTTCTTCTACAGCTGCATTACCACCACCTACGACAGCAACTTCTTTATCTTTGAAAAAAAAACCATCACAAGTAGCACACGCCGAAACACCAAACCCTCTGAAATCTTGCTCTGATTTTAAATTTAACCATCTTGCTTGGGCGCCAGTTGAAATAATAATGCTGTCAGCAGTGTATTTCTGGCCAGTATCACCGGTGGCTTCAAAGGGAGAAGTTTTTAAATTTACTGAACTAATGTGATCTTCTATCATTTTAGTTCCAACAGCTTTGGCTTGCTCTTTCATTTGATCCATTAGCCAAGGTCCTTGAATAACATCAGCAAACCCAGGATAATTTTCGACATCAGTAGTTGTAGTTAACTGTCCACCTGGCTCTGATCCATACACTAAAATTGGATTGAGCATTGCTCTTGCAGCATAAACAGCGGCCGTGTATCCGGCTGGACCAGATCCAATTATTAACACTTTTGTGTGTTTAGTTGGATTTTGACTCATATGAAAGCTATATAGTGATAAATGACTAAATTAAAAGGTTTATTATTGACCGAAGGTATGCACGGTATGATTAGTCAAGTTGAAGGACTAGCAAAAGCTTTAGATCTTGATTTTATACACGAAAAAATTGAACTTAATAATTTTTGGAAGCTTATACCCCCAAAAATAACTCCAATTCAAAATTTTGTATTTAAGAACGATATTATGAAAGATTTTAACATTGTTATATCTTGTGGAAGAAAAAGTGTAATTCCATCAATCTTTTTAAAAAAGAAATTTAAAGATAAAATTATCAATGTTCATATCCAAGATCCGAAAGTTTCATTATCCAACTTTGACTTTGTTGTAGCACCCGAGCATGATGGATTAAAGGGTAAAAACGTAATAGCTAGCATAGGAGCTATTCACTATCTTAGAGACAATGAATTAGATGAAAATATGTCATATTTAAAACCCAGATTGAATAAAGAAAAAATAGTCACACTTATTGTTGGAGGACCTAATCAATATTATGATTATAAAGATATAGAAGTAGAAAAAATTTTTAATAAAATAAAAAAGAATTTTATTGATAGTGGTTATCAATTAATTTTTATTCCTTCTATGCGAACTCCAAAAAGTGTTATCGATAGTGCAATAAATTACTTTGATAAAAATCAGGTCATAATTACCGATATTGATAAAAAAGCCTACTTATCTTCTTTAAAACTTGCAAATCATATAGTTGTTACGTGCGACTCTACCTCCATGATATCTGAAGCAGCAATTACAGGTAAACCAATATACGTGGCACAAATGCCTCCTGTAAAAAANAATATTAGNTTTCAGAAATTTTTTGAAATGTTCAAAAAACTGAATATCATTAAAGATCTTGATGACAAATTAGAAGATTGGAAGTATGAAAAACTTAATGAAACAGATAGAATATCGGGATATATAAAGAGTAAGATAAAAAACTATGANATTTCTTAATTCTATTTTAAAAAATTCAAAAAAATATGATTTTCCATTTGATCATTGGGAATATAGTAATGCCCTTAGTGATAGTGCAATTGAAGAAATAATTACAGCAGATATACCAGATGTCAGTAAGCATAATTTAAATTATGACGGAACAAGAGCTATTGATGGTGGAGCTGCTGAGTTTAGAGAGGGAATAGCATCAGGTGGTAAAGCAATAAAATTTAGATGTTTTGTCACCAAAGAAAACTCATCACAATTTCCAAATTTAGTAAAATTTATAAATGAATTACAATCTAAAGATACTTATGAGACAATTTCAAAAATGGTTAACAAAGATCTTTCCAATTCTTACGTAAGAGTGGAAGTAATATGTGATCGAGAGGGTTTTTGGTTAAAACCACACTGTGATATTAAAGAAAAACTAATGTCGGGATTAATTTTTGTGAACAAAGAGAATGAATCTGATGATTTAGGCACTGATTTTTATAATGAGAAATTAGAAAAAGTTAAGACAGTGCCATATAAACATAATTACGGTTATTTGTTCTCAAGTGGCCCAAATACTTGGCACGGTATGGAAAAGAAGAAGATTGTAAAAGAAAGAAGATGTATTCAAGTAAATTATGTAACTTTCCAAACTGATTGGAAAGTTGAATAATAAGTAATTTTAAAAAATTTAATAACTTAAAACAGACAAGAATAAGTTCCCAAAACAAATAATGTTGCAAAAGTAAAACATATACCAGAAACAGCTTTTACTTGATCACCATCTTCATTAGGATTATCTTTATTGTACAGTTTCCAGTAACCTTCATTATTATTTTTATTAGAAAAATTATCTAAACTATTTTCAATATATTCACTTATCTCCGAGCTTCTAACTGCATCGTGAAATTGGTTGCTTTTAAGGTTCTCTGTACTCATATTTTTTTCTCATAATTGTAAAATAAAATAAAAAAAGAGTCTTAGGTAATATTTGTTAAAGTTACCATTTTGGGTCAAAAAGATTGATAAATCGTAATTATATATTGATAGTTGAATTTATTAATTTATTTAATTACCGATGATTATAAAATATTTAAGTTTTTTGGTAGGTTTGATCTGGTCTTACTCTTTAATTAAAACACAATCTATTTTTAGTAAAAAGGCAGGTCTAATCTTTAAATTGTTTATCTCCAAGGTTTCTTGGTTAACCCTAATTGTCGCAATTTATTTTGGGTATAAAAATTTTTCTGTTGAGTACATTTTGGCAGGTATTATTTTCTCTATTATTTTAGTTCATCTTGGATTTAAATTTTTAGGAAAGTTTTTAAAGTTAAAATTTAGTGAAAAACAACTCACTACTACAAAAACATTTTTTGAATATTCATTAATTGTGTGGGTTTTGTATTATGTTTTTTATTAATAATTGAGTATTTTACTCAAACTGAGCTAAGTTAATATTGTCTTTTCTGACATTTATATATAAATATTTGTCATGTTTGAAAAATTAGAAGATCTTGCAAAAAACAATAAAAAAATTTCTGACTTTCATATAAGAACCGGCTGGCCACTCGCATACAGACAAACTGGTGAAATTCATAAGATACCTGATGTCATGGTTAAAGCTCAAGATCTTCANGANTTANTNTCGACNAATTGNAATGAANTTGAANTGAAAAGATTTAATGAAACTCATGAACTCGACTCATCAGTAACTTTGAGCGGTTTAAGATTTAGAGCTAACTTTTATAAAACTATTCAAGGCCCAGCAGCAGTTTTAAGAAGAGTTGAAAGTGTAATACCCTCAATGGACCAATTTGATTTACCGCAGGTACTCTATGATATTGTTGATATGCACAAGGGTTTAGTTTTAGTAACTGGGCCGACCGGCTCGGGAAAATCAACAACTCTTGCTGCAATAGTAAATGAAATTAATAAGACTAGAACGTCAAATATTATTACTGTAGAAGACCCAGTTGAATTTATTCATAAAGATTTAAAGAGTATTGTTTCACATAGAGAAGTAGGAAAGCAAACTCAAACATTCGCAACAGCTTTGAAAGCAGCTCTTCGAGAAGATCCAGATGTAATTCTAGTTGGAGAGATGAGAGATTTAGAAACTGTTTCACTAGCATTAACTGCTGCAGAAACTGGTCATTTAGTATTTGGAACGTTGCACACAAGTGGTGCGCCTAGTACCATAAACAGAATTATCGACGTGTTCCCACCTGAACAACAAGCACAAATCAGAGCGCAAATTTCTACTTCTTTGAAAATGGTAGTAACTCAAAGACTTCTAAAAACTAAAGATGGTCAAGGCCGTTGTGGTGCTTTTGAAGTGATGAAGTGTACACCTCCAATTCAAAACTTGATAAGGGAATCTAAGATTCATCAAATTCCGAGCATAATGCAAACTGCTGTGAAAGATGGTATGATCACTATGACCAAATCATTAGAAGAACTAGTAAAAGCAGGAAAAATAGATGCGAGTGCAGGACGAGAAAACTAAAGGTTTTAACATACTTGAATTAATTGTAGTGCTGCTCATTGTTGGAATAGTTTCAGCATTAGGATACCCTGAAATTAGTAAATGGCGAAAAGATAGAGAAGTTAAAAGTTTTGCAATTGCAACCAAAACTTTGATTGAGGGAATAGTGGCTCAAGTTCAAAGAGGACAATATGCATTCGTTCAAGTACGAGTAGATGAGATTGCTGAAACTCAAGATGAAGATAGTGATCGAGTTTTAAATATAACATCTAAAGGAATGAGACCAGAGACTCTCGCAAATTTTTTAAATGATCGTGAGAGTGCCTGGAGGACAAATGCTGCAGGAAGATGCAATATTGAAGATCCTGATTATTGGGATGCTGATGGTGGAAGAGATGATTTAATTGAGGTAAGAGAAATCCAAGTAGAAAATTTAGCAACGACTTTTAGGGGATCGGGAGACTCAGAAGCTACAGGCGCAATTTGTTTTGGCAAAAACGATCAATGGTTTAGCGGAGCTGGACAATTGGCAACAGGGGGTGTTCCAGATAGTGCACTTTTCATATGTGATATAGGTGTTAACCGAAATACTTGTGAAGTTAACGACACGGGAAACCCGGAAGTGGAACATAGGTATTTATATTCAATAGAATGGTCAAGGTTTGGTAATGTGGTTTTAGCGAGATGGAATAATAATGCTGGATGGGTCAACCAATAGAATGATGAAAAAGATTAGTAAAGTTTCTGGACTTTCTATTTTAGAAGCAATTGTTTCAACTGTAATTGTTGGCATTGGATTTATCGCTATTTTACAAATGACTAATTTCTCAGTTCAATCAATTGATAATTCTGGAGATAGAACTAAAGCAAATTTTCTAACTGAAATGATGGTGGAAGATGTACTTGGAAGTAGAGACTCTTTCTGGGGGGTTAGCTCGGATGATGAAAACATATCATATGATAGCCAAGGGCGTGCCACTCATACTGATAGTAATTTTACAGATCAGAACGGGCTTTTATATACATTTGTTGAGCGTCTTAATGAGACTGCGTGGGATTCAGACGCTGCTGCAAACTGTACCGGTAATAATGGTCAACCAGCAAGCAATGTTTATAATGATCAAGAAGTAGATGCTCTTCAAAACAAAGAAAATAAGTGGAATACTATAATTAGTGAAAATAGATTTTTAAAATGCACAAGCACTTTCGAAGATAAAAGGCTGGAAGTGTTTGATATTTGTCGATGGGATAGTTGTACTTTCAATTCAGCAAACGTAACAGATGAACCTATGCACATCGGAAGAGTTGAGATGAAATTAAATAATGGAAAAAAAAGAAAATACATATATTTTCAAGCGGATTATAGACTTAAAAAAGATCTACCTGGCGTACAAACTCCAATGGGTAATCAAGGTGGTGGCTCATAATGATTAAAGAAAAGTTCAAACCTAATACTGGACTAACATTAATTGAAATTCTAATTGGAATAATAGTCTCATCAATTATGATGGCAGCTATCTATACAACTTATTCAATTGTCAATACAACTTACAATCAAGTTTTAGAGAAAGCCAAAGTCAGTCGATCTTCAAGAGATTTAATTGAACTACTAATTCGAGATGCACGCATGGCAGGTTATAAATATTATTTAGGAACTAATAATTTAGGTTTCCCATCACAATCAAATTTACAATTCTTAACTGGAGGAACTAGAATTTGGGAAAGTCATGATCCAATTATAATTGAAAAAGATACTTTGGGTAACGATATCAGAGACCCAGACGGGTATACTCGTCCTACTAAAAATAATCTTATTCAAGGCCAAGTAGATGCTTGTTGTGATAAAATTCATTTTGTTTATGACGATTTTGATCATTTGGATGAAAATCAACCTTATAAAAGATATAGAGTAACTTATTTTGCAGACATTGAAACTGATGGCACAGAACAAAACCCAACAAATCAGAGGTACGCTGTTTTTAAATCTAAAATAGCTTGGGAACAAAGTTTAAATCAGACAACTGGAGCGTGGAACCCCAATTGTCCTACATGTTATGACAGAGAGTTGATAAAAGACTATGTTGAAGATATGGAATTTATTCCACTTGATAAGAATGGAAGAGTTTTAAGCCCCTATCCAAGTCCCAGAACAGAAGATGCAAGAAGGAATCTATATAAAGTAAGAGCAATAGATATGAGAATTGCATTTGTGTCTGAAAAACCCTTTTTTAAATTTGAAAGAGGGCAAGGCAACCCAAGACAAATAAGTGGTTTTACAAGAAATATCAAATCATACACTGACAGGAATTTAAGAGAAAGCGTTGTGGTGACTGTGTATACAAGAAATGTTGTGGAGAAAAATATATATTAATGAAAAAAGAAAATCAAAATGGATTTACATTAGTTTTATCACTCGTCTTATTATTGGTGATGTCTTTGATGGGAGGAAGTCTTATAGTCATCTCTTCTGGAGATCATCAGAGCAATAATACTAGTGATCAATATCAACAAACATTTTATGTGGCAGAACATGCTTTAATGGAAGCAGAAAAAAGAATTTCAAATCGAATGCTTGGACCGTGGATGCAACTTTCAGATTTTTCTGGTCAAACATTTACAGAAGCGACAGAGCAAACTGCTCATAACAATTATGTAGCTACATTTACAGATGCAGGATACACTCCTGATAGTTTTGTTCGGCATACCGAGGGAAGAGACATTCCAAGAAATTTAGTCACACCGACATTGAGCCCGTGTTTCAACAGTTTCAGAAATTTAATTAGGGAACAAGATTTCTTTTATTCAAAGCAAGAATTAGACGCGCTAACGGAAGAACAAAGGAACGACCTTGGTAACCCACAAATAGGAGACTTTAGAGAAAGAGATACCATATTAGTCACGGATCATTTTGTAAATTTAAATTTTGGAGATGTAATCGCGCCAATTTTAGCAGAAGGAATTACTGTTGGATTAACTAATGAAGAGGCAGCAGAGGAGCTAGAGTATTTACGGAGATTCCGATATGAATTTTTTTCAATCAATGCAGGTTCGGCAATTTTTAAAGGAACTGGAACTAGTATTAAAAAAACAGCAACTAATACGCAAAGGCAAGGAACAGCTTATAGAATTTATGGTTGTGGGTACTTAATGCCTCGGGATGCTGCGGATGATGAATTTGCTGATCCCGACATATTAATTCCTCTAGAAAGCTTGATAATTTTGTCAAGCTAAACTCAAAATGGTCAGTCGATTAACAAAATGTATAATTTTATTTTTTCAAAAAATTGGGTAATATTTTATTAATGAAAAGAATCTTTGTTATCTTCACATCATTCATTTTATTTTTCGGGACGATAAATTTTAGTTTCGCATGTGAATTTTTGAAAGAAAAAATAGGAACCCCAATGACAACTTTAACTGAAAAATACGATCTTTTAAATGACCCAACAGTTGATCCCGCTGAGCTTTTAACATTTGTAAATGAGTATGATAGCTTTGATTTTTGTGAGAACACTGAACTAGAAAACTCAACTATTAGAGTATTCGTTAGAGAGGGTAAAATTATCGGAACTGAAATTTTTGGGGGATTTGGCGAAGCGAGCACTAATAAAATTTTTAATTTTGCTAATAGTACTTTGGGATTTACAACGCAAGAAGTTTTAGATGAAGATTGGGTTGGTGGCATACCACTCGAGTCTTTTGGTGAGGATGTAATCTATGGTCGAGTTAGTGATACTAAAGGTAATTATGAAACATTAACAATTACCAAACCTGAACTAAAAGAATTTATGTTTGGACCTGATGTAATAGAAATTATGATGTAGTATTAATTTAAAATTATGAAAAGCTTATATAAAATATTATTTTTATTGATTTTTACTTTAAATTTTAATCAATTTACTTATGCAAAACCCCTTCCACCAGGATCTGGAGAAGGTGATGTTAAGGCGAATATTCTAATTTTATTAGATAGCTCTGCCAGTATGGATAAATCTATAGGTGATGGTCTGCCTAATATCACATCTGTAACGATCAATCCTGACACTGGGGAAAGATACTTAACAGCTGCCAGCAGACGTGACGGAGGATTATTTCTTATCGATGCCGCTGGGGAAAGAGCTAATATGACCGGGCTTAGAGACAACGGATCTTCTTATGAAGTAAGAAAATGGGTTGCAGGAGCTGGTACTGACCGAAGTTGTGACTGGTCTATCAATCGTAATAACAGGGTAGGAATGAACACAAATATTTCTACAAATCGATCATATCATGGTGTGCGTTATTTGAGAAATGTCACTGTCGGCCGAACCAACATTAATGGAGAGAACCTTTTATTTGTGGGTCAATATCAACAAAACAATAACATGACCGCAGTTTTTGCTTTAGATGAAAATTTTAGATGCAGACTTGCTTTAGTTCCAGGGGGTAACAGAAGAGGTTTTCAAATTAGAGGATTTGATATTAGTCAGAATGCTGCTGGTCAAACTATCGTTGCTGTTTATGGTAGAGACAGGAGAGATGGTTTCATGTTCTCATGTAATCTGGCAGTAGGAGAGTGTGCGCGTGTTGCAGGTCGAGGTCAAAGAGCCAATGTATGGGACAGAATTAGAGATGGATCGAGATTACGATTAAACAGCGATTCAACTATGATGTACATTTCTGATGATGGAGATGTTCATGGATACACAACACAGGCACNAGGAAATACTCGAGTTATAACTGGAACAAGGACTAGGTTTTGTAATGGAGTAACCAGACGAGTAGGGAACCAAGTAACATTTACAACCGTGTTTGATTTGGTTAATGATGATGAAATGGTTGTTGGAGGTAACCGTGAACGTATAATACAACGTGTTTCATGGCAAAATGACGGAAGTTGTGCTGCAACTGTCTTCGCAGGAACAGCAAGCACACTCGCAAACGTTGATGATAATGGAGATGCAATCGCCGCAGGTGATTTAGCTGCTGCCGATATACGTTTAGTTCAAGCTCTAGGTGGACTAAATATATCTAACAATAGAATTATATTTACTCATGATGGNTTTGTAGATGAGCTGCTCACTAATGGATTTGTTCAAGGAACACAAGACACCGCGTGGCAAGTTCAATACGGTGGACAGCTGTTTTCTAGACTGGAAGGAGCAAAGCAGGCGATCATTGCAATTTTATCTGACAATACATTAACCTCTGGGGCAAATTTTGGTTTTGGTCATTGGAACGCTGGTGAACGAAATTTTGGTACAGGTGTAAGACCTGATCGGGGAAGGCCTAGAGGAAGGGGTGGTAGCTGGTGTCATAACAACAATAATCCTTGTAATTATTATGGAGGATGGACCGGTACTCGAAGTGCAATTTGTACGACTAATTCTTGTTTAAACGTTGGTGTTGGACCGGAGGGTGCCGCTTTAGCTATACCAGAGGTACGTAGAATAAGAACAGCCTTTGGTACAGACGCAGAAGCTTTTTCTCAAATTGCTCATGATTATTTTACTGGTGGTGAGGGTGTTAGTCCTCATGATCCTAATTCTGACTGTCAGCTAAATTATGTGATTGTTATTGGCGATGGAATGCAAAAGAAAACTGGATTACCATCTAGTAGAAACAGAGGCAGAACTGCTGCAAGATTAGAGGCTTTAAGGAACATGACCCCCAGTGTTAAAACTTTATTCGTTGCATATGGAGATGGAATAAANCCAGCGGGAATGCAATCATTCGATGAATTAGCGGTGGTTGGATCATGCGCTGCAGCTGGGCAACCAGACTGTGAGCCCACAATAGTTGCAAGAACTCCCGAAGAGCTCACAACTCAACTTCAACAAAAAATTAGACAAATTTTAGCTGAACGTTTGTCATTTACTGCACCCTCAATTACGGCAACTATTGAAAAAGGAGGTTCACTGTATCAAGCGCAATTTTCTTATGAACAATTTGGTGAATGGCAAGGAACTATTTTAAGAAAACACTTAAATGCTGATGGTACAGTCGAGCATGAAATAGATTATCCTGGAAATTGGGATGCATCTATACAAGTTCGAAATCAATCTTCTAGTAGTGCTGGAAATTATAGTACTGATGATAGCAGAAACCTATGGACGGTAATAAGTGATGTGGAAGGTGGTGGCTATATTGGAAATTGGGATAATCTTAATGATAACAACGCACTTCTTCTTGAACCTGATATGGAGATGTTAGGTTTTCAAGTAACTAATTATCATACTTCGACTTCAAGGTGTGGTGGAGATGACACTACAGATGATGAAGTGAAAGGTCTTTTCCGCTTCTTAGCTGGCCAGGATTTTTTTGATTACGACGGAGATTGTACAACTGGGGCAAACGATACAGGAACAACAGAATTAAGAGATCATGTTCTCGGTGATATATATCATTCTCAGTTAATAGAAGTTGGAGCACCAGACGGTAATGTTGAATTCTCTTCAAATAATGAAGAGGCTTATTTCAGATCTATTAATAATTATCAAGCCTTTAAGACTGCACAACAAAATAGAAGAAACGTCATTTATGCTGGTTCAAACAGTGGGTTGATACATGCTTTTAACGCTGAGACTGGTGATGAAGAGTGGGCATTTCTCCCACCAATATTAATTGGTAAATTACCAAATATAATTAATGAATCTCTCAATGGCTCTGTTGATGGAAGCAATGGAGGAAGTAATGCAATATTTGGAGTCGATGGCTCACCAGTTGTGCACGATGTATTTATAAGAGGTTTAACACCTCAGGGAGTAGTCGAAACAAGCCCAAGTTGGCATACTATATTGTTTGTTCCATTTGGAAGAGGTGGATCTGGTTTTACTGTCCTCGACGTTACAAATCCAATTGTTGAGCCAGCAGCAGGTCCTCTTCACATGTTCACAGTATATAATGATTACATAAACAACGTTGTCCACATTGCAGACCATGATGGAGATATAACTAGTTATGAGTACGCATCAGGTCAGGCTTCTTTAACTCAGTCAGAGGAGGGGCAAATAGCACTTAATAATTACAATCAGGCCCGTGAAGATGATGGAGAAGACACTCTTTGGACACAAGATACAATAGATGATGCAATTGCAGATGGTACGTTTACAGATGAGACTGCTCCACAAGTTGGAGATATACAGATACCAGCTCCAACTACAAATCGAGATAACCGTTCAAGTTGCCAAGGACCAGATCCAGCTGATGGGAATATTGATAACTTTATAGTGGATGGAACGAATTCCTGTTACACGGGTAGAACTTTTACCTTCAGAGATATTCAGCTTAACACAGCAGAAGGTCAAGATATTGATAAAAATTTACTAAATGTTACTGAGCTAGTTGATGGCACATTCGAAAGGATTGATTTTGACTCTGCAAGAATGCAAAATAACGAACTTGTAATTACTTTTAATACAAGCAAAACTATTGACCGAGGGGACTCATCAACAGTTGATGCTGCAGGAAATGTAACTACATCGCAATCTGACAATATTTTTATCCAGACATCGTGTACGGCAACAACAATTGCTGATGCGCAATATGATTATAGTAAATTAGGAGAAACTTGGTCAACACCAAGAATAGTGAGGCTCCCTTCCGACATTGCAGGTGAGCAAGATGAACCTTTAAACGATAAATATGTAGCAATTATGGGTGGTGGAATGTCTACTGCAAATGCATGTACTGGATCAGCTTTATTTTTGGTTGATTTATCTGATACCGCTAATCCTGGAAGACTCTATGGTTCGTCGACTAATGGTGGTCCAATAACTATTGTTGACACTCATCCTACAGGATTTGCTTTTGGAAATAGTGGAATTACAACAGCAAACGGTAGTGAAATCAATAATGCTGTTCCCACTACACCAGTAGTTATCACTCCTGATACAGCCTTTGGTATTCCATGGCGAGGAGCAATGGTTTATATAAATGACAGAGAAGGAAAAATTACAAAAATAAATTTAACAGACTCCACTGCAAATGGTGCAGCTCTTTTCAATCAGAAAACATTATTTAGATTAAACGCGAATACTACTAATAGAAGGTACTCATTTTTTGGAATGGACGCTGGAATAGGTAATACAACAAAAGATTTCTGGTTATTTGGTGGGACAGGAGACTTTAATGCGCTTGGAGATAAAACTATAGGCATGGATAATATTTTATATGGTATAAGAGATAGAGAGTATCCTTTTTTCGTACCCTCTCAGGTGCCACTACAAAGCTCTGACACCTTCGTCTCTGCTGCGCATGCTGACGCTGATGCAGCAAAATCTATTGATGATGCTACACATTGTTCAGATGTCTCTTTAGACGATACAGGTGATGCTTGTCCAGATACAGAAGATGCTTGGGTGTATCATCTAGATCCTATAACTCTTTCAACTACTAATCTTGGGACAACTGCTGGAACTCAGGACCAGGAGACTGTGCCAAACTCTGGTTTTAGAAAAGCATCTGCACCACCGACATTATTTAAAGGACAAGTTTATTTTCCTGTGTACGAACCACCTGCGGGACAAAACGTATGTAATATTGGTAATGCATTTATTTGTGTACACGATGATGAATGTGGAACTGACAATTCACACAAACTTGTTAAAGGCAGAGAAGCTTCGGTTCAGACTTGTACTTTCGTAAGAGAAGGGGTTTTATCTGAGCTAGTTATCTTCGGAGATAAGTTATTTGCAAACGTTGCTGGGCCTAGCGAGAATGCAGAAACTTTATACTCAATTCTATCAGTGCCTGGGGAAATTTTATCTAACAAAGGTGGATGGAGAGACACAGGGTTCTAGATCAAAAATAATTTAATTTGATCAACAAAAGTAATAAAAATAATATTTCCAATAATTAAATGTGGTCCAAAAGGTATTTGGGAGGAAAGTTTTTTTTTATTTTTAATTAAGTCAGGAATTACACTTAATAGAGCTATCGCTGATGAAAAAAAAATTATAAACGGAATTGAAACCCAGCCGAACCAAAAACCCATTGCTGAAAGTAATTTGGCATCTCCCAAACCCATACCTTCCTTATTTCTCAACTTTTTATAAATAAAAATTATTAACCAAATGATAGCAAAACCAAACAGTCCACCTATTAAAGAGTTAAGAAAATTTGGAAATAAGTTAGTATTTAAATTTGGGTCGAATGATTTTAGAAAACCAATCACCATTAATGGGTATGTTATTTCATTTGGAATTATGAAATGTTTGAGATCTATAAAAAAAATTACAATAAAACAAATACTTAAGATAAAAAAAAGAAGTGTTGTTAAAGAGATCCCAAAAAAATAAAATATTATGACAAAACTGATAGCTGCAATCAATTCCACTACAAAATAATTCCAACTAATATCTGCTGAACAGTTTCTACATTGAGCTTTTAGAATAATGAAAGATAATAATGGAATGTTGTCATACCATTTAATCATTTTTTGGCAGTTCGGACAAATCGATCGATCTTTAATAATACCCATGTTTTTGGGAATTCTGTGAATGCAAACGTTACTAAAACTCCCCCATATACTTCCAAAGATAAATGCTATAATATAGAGCACAAACTATAACTTAATTTGAGAGGAAAGTTCTATGAGCCCATTTATGCAATATTGTACAAAAACCATTGCATCGGCTAGGTGTAAATAGAAATTGGGCGTATGAATAATGATTTCCATCACTTTCAAAAATATCAAAAATTAAATGAATATCAATTTATAAATAATATGTTTTTTGGCTCTAGAAAAAAAGAAATCCCTGTAAAAGAAGATACCAGTAGCAAAGATTTAGAGCTAATTACAAAAATGAATCAAGAGTTTGCAATGTCTCTTGACCTAAAAGAAACATTAAACAATTCGTTGGAATTAATAATCAAAAGAATAAATGCACAAGCAGCAAACATCTTTTTAATAGATGATAAAAGTCAAAGCTTCCAATGTATTGCATCAAAACATCAAGCTTATTTAGAAGATTTTGAAATTCCTATTACACAAGGTGTGATGGGAAAAGCAGCGGTAATGAAAAAATGTATTAGAGTTGGCGATGTAAGAAAAGATATAAGAGAGATTGCTGAATTTTATTTCGATTTAGATAACAAAACAAACTTTACGACGTACTCAGTACTATGTTCACCATTGATCGTATCAGAGGAATGTATCGGTGTTATCCATTGTTTAAATAAAAAAACAAGCAACAAACTTTTTGAAGAAAACGATAGAAAACTTTTGGAAACTTTATCTGGTCCAGCAGCTTTAGCGATAAGAAACGCAAAGATGGCAAAAGATTTAATTGATAAGAACAGAATGCAAAAAGAAATTGAAATAGTTGGTGAGATACAAAAAACTTTACTCTCCAAAAATCAAAAAGAAAATTTCCCAATTGCTGGTATAAATATTCCAGCGAAAGTTGTTTCAGGAGATTTTTATAATTTTGCAAAACTTTCTGAAGGAGTTTATGGTTTTGGCGTTGCAGATGTTTCAGGAAAAGGAATTAAATCTTCGTTACTAATGTCAAAGGCGTCAAGTCTTTATAGATGTTTAAGTAAAACAAATTATTCAGCAGCAGAACTTTTAGATATTTTAAATTCAGAAATATGTGAGACTACTTCAAGAGGAATGTTTGTTACAATGTTAATAGGAATTTATGATAGTAACAAAAAAGAATTAACTTTAGCAAATGCAGGACACGAACCACCGATAATTTATTCTGATGATGGAAACTTTTCTAATTTCGAAGAAGCTGGTCCACCGTTAGGCATTGCACCGAAATATAAATTCAAAGAAACAAAAATTAATTTTAAAAATAGTTCAATGTATATTTTTACTGATGGTATTACTGAAATTAAAAATTCTAAGGGAGACATGTTAGAGTCTGAAGGTTTTAAAAATTATATAAAAAAATATCAGCAAGTACCAAACCATGAGAGACTAAATAAAATAGTTGAAGATATTATTAGATCAGGTCGTATACAAAAAGATGATTTAACTATAGTCGTTGTTGATGGGAAATAATTTTTTATTTTATGTTTGGTATAAGCAAAGTAATGATTTTTGTTGCAATCATAATTACATCATTGATGTATTGGGCAACTTCAAACGTTTGCAGATATAACTTCGCAATTGAAAAAAAAACAAGTGATCTTAATATTATTGCAGCTGAGATAAAACCAGCTATCCCATTAACAGAAATTTATTATTTTAGAGAACTAAATTGTAATAATGTTGATCTCTCATGGGATTATGAAAGAGTTATTGAAAACTTAAACACTATTTCTGTAATGATCTATCAAGAATTAACAACAGACATAAAAGGAAACCCTAATTAAGTTAAAATTAGAAAAATTTTCTTTATAATTAAGTTAAAAATATTTTTTTTATAAAATTTCTCTTTTTAAGTGAAAAAAAAGATAATTTTTGGAAGAAAAAGTTCAATTTTTAGTAGAAATATAAATTTTAATTAAAAAAATAGGTTTAAAAATATTTTTTGGATATAAATTTGGAGTAAATTTTATTTCTAACAGATTCTCTAACACAAAAATTTTAACTCTAACACAAAAANACNAAATTTTTTCTAAAATTGAATTTTTGTTGATTTTATTGAGTTTTTTTTAATTTTTAAAAAAAATAAAACTCTAACACAATTCATAAATCACTCTAACACAATAAAAATTTTTAATTTGTGTTAGAGTAAATTTTATAATCNTAAAATTATGACTATAGAATATAAAATTAAAAATATTAAAAAATCCACATTTTATTGGCTTTTTTGCAATTTATGCCCATTTTGAACATAAAAATTTTTTTTGTGTTAGACTATTTTATAATTTTGTGTTAGAGATTCGAGAAATTGTGTTAGAGAAAAATATTAAAAGTTGTATATGAGCGATCAAGACGAC
>FUFK010756664.1_pt1 | contig 16553 bp, 22 predicted proteins | sample 1021851 | NCBI WGS metagenome assembly FUFK01 (sample SAMEA51879418, study PRJEB19060) | metagenome | reverse complement strand
CATTATTTTCTTGGACTATATGCACAAGTCTTACGTCACCAAAGACCCAGATGATCCTGAAACTCAAAAATGGATAGATGAAATAGAAGCAGATAAACGCAGAGACAAATACAAGGATCAGGATAAATGAGAAAACCTACATCATTTAAGTTTGGTCATAGACGAGTCAAAATAAAATATATCTCAGACAAAAAAGCAAATAAATTAGGGATTTATGGTCAAATAGACCCTAGTAAAAATGAAATACAATTAGATAAAACTTTAAAACCAACACAACTTATAAACACCTTATTACANGANTCNGTACATCTAATNGCAGANCANTATCACTGGAATTTACCAGCNAAAGAAGAAGAAATGGTNTNTGAAACTGTNATCAATGGNNTATGTGATTTNNTNNCACAAAATCCTAAATTACTTTCATATCTTGCATATTCATTAAAAAAAGATTAATTGATTAGTAACGATTACATATCGGTTAATTATGGCTAAGAAAAAAGAAATNATCACTGCACCCAATAAACAAATGGGGAGACCTAGATTTGAGTTTACANAAGAACGATTAAGGCAGATTTATGACCTTGCTAGTTTTATGTGTAATAAGCAAGAAATTGGCACGATTATTGGTTGTTCACACGATACGATTGAAAGAAATCCAAAAGCTATGGAAATGTATAGAACAGGTGTTGCTAACGCTAAAGCAACTATTAGAAGAACACAGTTTAAAATTATGCAACAGATGAACTCTAGTAGTATGGCCGCATGGCTTGGTAAAGTTTATCTCAAGCAAGACAAAGAAGAAGATGATGATGATTATAAACCATTACCTTTGGGAGATGTGATTGATCTGTAAATTCCCAAAAAAAAAATACAGAATAATTTATGCTGATCCAGCTTGGACTTTCAAAACTTATTCTCAAAAAGGCAAGAATAGAAGTGCTGAAAAGCATTATAATTGTATGACAATACAAGATATTTATAATTTACCAGTTCAAAGTATATCAGATGATAATTGTATATTATTTATTTGGGTTGTTGATCCAATGTTACCAGAAGCTATAAAGACAATTGAGTCTTGGGGTTTTCAATATAAAACAGTTGCATTTACTTGGGTTAAATCAAATAAGACAAAAGGTTTTTTTACAGGTATGGGGTATTGGACNAGGGCTAATCCTGAAATGTGTNTNNTAGCNACAAAAGGTAAAACAACAAGACTTAGTAAAGCTGTTAAACAACTAATTATTTCTAAACGTAGAGAACACAGTAGAAAACCTGATGAAATTAGAAACAGAATAATTAAACTTGTTGGGGATTTACCTAAAATAGAATTGTTCGCAAGACAAAAAGTTAAAGGTTGGGATTCTTGGGGAAATGAAGTGTAATAAGTGCAAAAAAAAAGCAGTTATTATAGAACATGAGATATATTGGTGTGCTGATTGCATGATTAAGAAAATTGGTATATGGAAAGTTTATGGCAAAATACAGAGGAAAAACAGTAAAACTAAACAAACCTATGAGGGGTGATGTTAAGAAGTTTAAAGTGTTTGTAAGAAACAAATCTACAGGCAGAGTGCAAAAAGTAAATTTTGGCAGTAAAGAAATGTCTATCAAAAAACATATCCCAGCNAGANAGCGNAGTTTTTTNGCTAGAATGGGTGGCGTTTTNAAACAAGTCAAAGGNCAAAAATCTTTNAGTCCAGCATTTTGGAGTATGAAAGCATGGCGTAAAGGTTTTAAAGTGTGAAAACTTTTATCCTTATGATGCACATGATGGTCTATGATCCTGATCTTAGAATGATGCGTGGTATTACTTTCTTTGAACCAAGCATACCCAAATACGAAAGCAAAGAAGCCTGTTCAAAAAGAGGAATAGAAATAATTACAAAAGTAAAAAAAGAATTTATAGATTTAAAACTTAAAACTGGTGAGTTTGAAATAGATTGTATTGAGGTAAAATCTAACAGTATTTAATGCCACTATCTGACCCACAGAAACAAGTTATATCATCTGATAAACGATTTAGAGTGCTTATTACAGGCCGAAGATTTGGCAAGACTTATCTATGCTTATTAGAAATACTTAGACAAGCTAGGAACTGTGACAATGGTAGAATNTATTATGTGTCACCATCNTACNGAATGTCCAAAGAGATNATGTGGAAACAGCTTAAAAAAANNGTTAAGAAACTTAGATGGGAAAANTACATCAATGAGTCTGATCTTACAGTGGTGCTAGTAAATAATTGTCAGATAAGTTTAAAAGGTGCTGATAAAACTAGAGACAGTTTGAGGGGTGTAGGATTGCAGTTCTTAGTGTTAGATGAGTTTAGTGATATTCCTGAAGAAGCGTGGACAGAAGTTCTAAGACCAACAATCTCAGATAAATATGTTAATGGTAAGGTGTTATTTGTAGGTACACCTAGAGGATATGGTAATTGGTCTTATGATATGTTTCAGCGTGGACAATCTGGTGATCCTGAATGGCAATCTTGGAAATACACGACAATAGAAGGCGGCCAAGTAGAACCACATGAGATAGATCAAGCAAAAAAGGATTTAGACGCAAGATCATTTAGGCAAGAATATGAAGCTAGTTTTGAAACATACGCTGGTGTTGTTTACTATAATTTTGATAGAGCAAAGAATGTNAANCCAGTAAAATACGACTCNAATGCANTAGTGCATATTGGAATGGACTTTAACATTGATCCAATGTCAGCTTGTTTGTTTCATGTAAAGCAAGGTGTAAGTACGTTTTTCAAAGAGATCGTAATATATTCTAGTAATACACAGGAAATGATTGATGAGATAACAAGACAATATGATCCTAAAAAAGTTATTGTTTATCCTGATCCAGCATCAAGACAACGTAAGACTAGTGCTGGGGGAAAGACCGATTTAATGCTATTGCAAAACGCTGGTTTCAATGTTAAGTGTAAACCAACTCATGCTCTAGTTAGAGATAGGATTAATTCTGTGAATAGTCGCCTTTGTAATTATGAAGGGAAAAGATTTATTTATATTGATCCATCTTGTAAAAACCTTATCAATAGTTTAATGAAACAGTTATACAAAGAAGGAACGAATGTACCTGAAAAGAATGGTTACGATCATATGACAGACGCACTGGGATATGCCATTGAATATCTATTTCCGATCAGTAGTAATTTACCACCTTCACAACCAAAAAGGTTTAGTTAATGGCATATAATAGGAATCAAATATTACAAAGAAGTGATTTATATGATGGTTACGCAGGAAGATGGGAATACTACATAAGATCATTTTTAGGCGGAGAAGAATACAAGGGTGGCAGATACTTACAAGAATATAACTTAGAGTTAGAAAACGAATTTGAAAAAAGATTACAGTTTACACCATTAGACAATCATTGTCGTAATATTGTCCATATCTATTCATCATTTTTATTTAGAGTACCAGCTACAAGAAAACTAGANTCTTTAAATGACGATCCATCAACACAATTATTCTTAGATGATGCAGACTTAGAAGGTAGATCATTTGATGCTTTACTAAGAGAAGTACAAACATACGCTTCAGTTTACGGACATTGTTGGTTAATTCTTGATAAGCCTAATTCAAATGCAAGAACAAGAGCAGAAGAATTACAACAAGAGATCAGACCATATCTAAATATATTTACGCCAGAAAATGTAATGGAGTGGCAATATGAGAGGGCGGCTTCTGGTAAATATTATTTATCTTATTTAAAAGTTAGAGAGAATAGATCAAAAGAAAAAGATACATTTAGATTATGGTACTTGGATAGAATTGATACAGTAGAGATAGAAAGAATGGGTGCAAAAGACCCAAGAGTTATTGAGTCTGTACCAAACCCATTAAACACGATACCAGCAGTTTGCTTATACAATCAAAGATCACATGATAGAGGAATTGGCATTTCAGATTTAACAGATGTTGCAGATTTGCAACGATCTATCTACAATGAGTTATCAGAGATAGAACAGCTTATAAGATTATCAAACCACCCAAGTTTAGTTAAAACAAGAGATGTTGACGCTAGTGCTGGTGCTGGTGCGATTATTGAATTGCCTGATAATGTTGATCCAGCATTGAAGCCTTANATCTTACAGCCTTCAGGACAAAATTTGGATAGCGTATTAAAAACTATTCAGAATAAGATTGATGCTATCAACAGACTAACTCATGTAGGGGCTGTAAGGTCAACAAGCGAAAGAACTGTATCTGGTGTTGCTCTGAGAACAGAGTTTCAATTACTAAACGCTAGATTATCAGAAAAAGCTAAACTGATTGAATTAGCAGAAGAACAGATATGGAGATTGTTCGCATTATGGCAGAATAAAGTTTTTGATGGTTCTATCTATTATCCTGAATCATTTGATCTTAGAGATTGGGCAACTGATCTTGAAGTCTTACAACAAGCTAAAGCAAGTAATATTAAATCTGATACATTTGTAAAAGAACTTGATAAACAGATTGCAAGAACTGTTGTAGAAGATGANGAAGCATTAGCAAAAATAGATGACGAGATTGATAATCAAACAACTAGACTTGGAGAGTTTCCTCAGACACCGATAACAGCACCAGAGGTGTAAAATGGCAGACTTAATAGAAGAACTAGGTAATTACAGACAACGTAAGGTTACAGACTTATCTGATACTCATGTTGCAAGATTGCAACAATCATTACAAGAGTTAGAAGATCAAGTTATTACAGAAGCAAAAAAGATTGATCCTAAACGTGGTACACTAAAACTTAGAACAACAGCCGCAATAGCATTAAGGCCAAAGCTAAAACAATTAATTGAACAAACTTATCTTACAGCAGTGCAAACTAATATNTCAGAATATGACAATGCCGCTTCTTNNCTTGTTGCTACATTTAAAAAATATCCAATACCAGAAGAGTTTAAAGAAATCACAGAACTAGATTTGACAACTATACAACAATTGAAACGAGCCGCTTATTTACCCTTTGAAGATTTAGGTAATCAGTTTGCTAATGATTTAGCACAAGAAGTTTATAACAGTACACTTACAGCTACATCTACAGATGATATGGTGTCAAATCTAAGAGGTAAAATTAATGGAGTCTATCAATCATCTAATAACGAAGAAGCACAAGAACTTGTAGATTTTATAGCTAACAATCCTGATAGAACAGAAGATATTAAAACAGCCGCAGAAAGATTAAATACTATTTATGGTAGAGATAGGTTAGGTAATAATTTAAGAAGATATGCAACACAGTTAGTACAAGACTCATTAATGGGATTTGATGGTCAGTTTGCTAAATATAGAGCAGATGAACTAGGATTAACACATTATAAATATTCAGGTACAACTGTTAGAGATACGAGAAAACATTGTAGAGATATTGTAAATAAAGTTTATAGTGAAGATGAGATTAGACGAATTTGGACTACCNNAACTTGGCAAGGAAAAGCACAGGGTGATCCATTTGTTGTTAGAGGGGGTTATAATTGTCGCCACCACTGGCAACCTACTGATCCTGATTGGGATTTGTAATTGACAAAAAAGACAATAAAATTTAGGAGTAAATATGGACGAGAAAAAACAAAACTCGGTGGAACAAACTGAAGTTCCTTCAAAAAATCAGGAAACTGTTGAAACACCGAAAGAAGCTAAAGTAGATGCAAAATCATTTACAGAAGATCAAGTAGAAGCAATAGTTCAAAGACGCTTAGACAGATATAAAAAATCTGTATCTAACAAATTAGATGGCGTGGACATTGAAGAAGCTAAAAAGCTAATAGAGGAAAAAAAACAGAAAGAGCAAGAACTTGCTTTACAGCGAGGTGAGTTTGAAAAAGTTATGAAAGAAACTGTATCTAAAAAAGATCAGGAAATTTCAAAGCTGGTTGCTGAGTTACAGAAGATTAGAATTGATGAGCAATTAGTCAATACTGCTTCTAACTTAAAAGCTATCAATCCTAACGAAGTTAAGGCTTTGTTAAGAAATAGTGTTAAGTTAAATGATTCAGGAAGTGTTGAGGTCGTTTCAGATAATGGAACACCACGATACACAGAAAAAGGCGAACCAATGCAAGTAAATGATTTGGTGGCTGAGTATCTAAATAACAATCCACATCATCTATCAGCGACACCTAGTGGCACTGGTAGCAAAAGTGCGATTGGTGGCGAAACACCGAAGCCTATGAGTATCAAAGATTTAGATATGAATAACCCTAAAGACAGGGAAGTTTATAAAAAATTGAGAGCAGAAAGACGACAAGGTGGAATGAAGGCAAACTTAATAATTGGCTAACATTTAACCAAAGGAGAATAAGATGGCTAATGAAACAACAAGTTCCACTCTCTCGGAACTATATACTGAAATTATCCAAGAAGCGATTTTCACGTTTCAAGAAACTTCAGTAATGAGACCACTTGTAACTACTTACAACATAAGTGGTTCAGGAAAACAGATTGCAGTACCAGTGTACCCAGCAATCTCAGCGGCGGCAGTAGCAGATGCAACAGATTTATCTAACACTGCTGTAAACCCAACAGAAGCAACAATCACTGCAAGTGAAGTTGGTGTAATGACTACACTTACTGATCTTGGTAGAGATTCAGCTTCAAGAAACGTAGCGGCAGACATTGGAAAACTTTTCGGTGATGCTATTGCAAAAAAAGTTGATAGCGATTTAGCGGCATTATTTGCGTCATTTAAATCAGATAATGACTTAGGTGCGGCTGGTACTGAATTAACAGCAGACTTATTGTTAAAAGCAGAATCAATTTTAAGATCATTGAATGTACCAAGACCATACTATGGTGTGTTCAATCCAAAAGCTATGTTCAACCTAAAGAAAACATTAACTGCGGCTGGTTATTCAACTGCGGCTAATGCAATAGGTGATGTTGCACAAGAAACATTAAGAAATGGTTATGCTGGAACTGTATTCGGTATTGACTTATTTGAAAATGCTAACTTATCAATAGATGGTTCAGATGACTCTGTAGGTGGTGTATTCCACCCAGCTTCATTGGGTCTAGCTATGAAAACAGATTTCAAAATTGAAACTCAAAGAGATGCTTCTCTAAGAGCAACTGAAATCGTAGCAACTGTAACTTACGGAACAGGCGTAGTCAAAGATGACTATGGTTGCCAAGTAACTACAGATGCGGCACTGTAATTAGTGTAATAATTCTGGGGGTTGAAATATACCCCCAGATAGATAAAAGGAACGTATGAGCAATTTTTCTACAGATGCAGATTTACAAATATATCAACCAGATATTTTAGGTTTTGGAGTTGCAAGTTTTACTTCACCTACAGATTACCACGCATTAGCAAAAGCAGACATTGAAAGACAATTAAGAATAGATTGGTTTCCAGTTTATCAAAGAAACGTATATGAAGATATTTCAGTATTAGAAACAATAGAGATGGACGAAACAAAACTAACAGCCGCACAATGGAATAGATGTTCAGTTTATAAAGTGATAGCAGATTATGTATGTCCACTGTTAACAAAGTTTAATTCAGACGATAACCAAGATAGATTCCAAATCATGCAGAAATATTATCAAACAGAATATGCCAAAGAGTTTCAAGCTGTACTTAGAGATGGTGTTGAATATGATGATGATAGTTCAGGCACAATCACAAATTCAGAAAAAGAAGCATATCACAGACTAAGATTAATTAGATGAAAATTACCCCAAAGGTTGATGATGCTAGATTTAAACGTAAATTAAATCAACAAATCAGAGAGCAACCAAGACAAGTTCAAATAGCTTTAGGAAGAACTGCTGAGTTTTTACTAGGCTTGATTAGAAAACGTACACAAAAGGGTAAAGACGCAGATAAAAAGCCATTTAGTGGATATAAAGAACCTTACAAAACTTTTAGAAAATTAAAAGGCAGACAAGTTAGATTCGCTGATCTTAATTTTAGTGGCCAGATGTTATCTAACATGACACAAAAGGCTTCACCTAAACAAGCAATATTATTTTTTGCAAATAAGTTTCAAAATGTTAAAGCTGTTGGAAANCAAAAGAAAAGACCATTTTTCTTAATTGGTGACAGAGAACAAAAGACATTGATTAATTTTTTTGGTAAAGAATTATTTAAACAGAATAAATTAANATGAGTACAAGAGAAAACATAGCTGGAAATATTATTACAGTTCTTGATGCTGTAACATCACCTATTGAATTAAAAAAAATTACAAGAGAACCATTTGATGTAGATGAGTTAACACAACAACAATATCCAGCAGTATTTATACAATCTGGTAATGAGATTAGATCAGATGAAACAATGACATCAACAACAATTACAAGACAAGCACAAGCAGATTTTATCTTAGTTGGTTTCGTAAAAGGTACAGATACAAATATTGATACCAAAAGAAATCAGCTTATAAGTACAATAGAATCTTCCCTTGAAGCCGATAGGACTAGAGGGGGGAATGCAAAGAAAACTGAAATTGTAGAAGTATCTACAGATGAGGGAACTTTGTATCCAATTGGTGGTATCCGAGTAGTCGTAAGAGTAACTTATGTTTATACTGCTGGAACACCTTAACAACTAACTTAGGAGAAAAACTATGGCAGTACATACAGGCTCAGAAGGTACAATTAAGATTGGTGGTAACACTCTTGGTGAGTTAAGATCATTCTCTCTTGAAAGTACAGCTGAAACTATTGAGAAAACAAAGATGGGTGATAGTGCAAGAAGTTTTGCAGTAGGCTTAATATCTTTCACTGGCACTGCTTCTGTTTTCTTTGATGAAACTGATACAGCACAAAGTTCATGTGATGCAGGAACATCAATTACTTTAGAAGTCTATCCTGAAGGTGCTGATTCTGGTGATACATATTATTCAGGTTCAGCTATCGTAACAGGTAGAACTATAAACAGTTCATTTGATGGAATGGTTGAAATGGAATTATCATTCACAGGATCAGGTGGATTAACAGAAGCAACAGTATAAGGAAGGCTAAAGCATGAGTGTAATAGATAGAGTAAAAGAACATTTTGATAATCAAGGGATCAAAAAAATTGAAGTCGCTGAATGGGGCGAGGAAGGCAATCCTTTGGTGATATATTGTAAACCATTTTCATTAGCTGAAAAAAGAAACTTATTTAAAGGTGCTAGAAATGATGACTTAGCAGTTTTAGTAGATGCGATTGTATTAAAAGCAAGAGATGGAGATGGAAATAAGATATTTAAAATAGATGATAAAAAAACATTATTAAACAATGCTGATCCTGAGGTAGTGGCTAACGTAGCAACTCAAATGTTAAACCCTATACCTTACGAGGAAGCCGAAAAAAAGTAAGAAGCGACCCTCAGCTTTTTTCCATACTTGCTTTGGGCGAAAAATTGCATAAAAGTATGGAAGAGGTGTTAAGTATGACCGAAGATGAGTTTCATTATTGGTTAGCTTATTTTAAGGTGAAGGCAGATAAGGAGAAATTACATAGTGGCAACAGATCGCCTTCAAATACGCCTAGACGCAGTAGATAATACTAAACGAGCATTTAGTGGAATAAAACAATCAATTTTTAATTTAAGAAATGCTTTAGCGGGTTTAGGTGTAGGTTTAATTGTAAAACAGTTTGTTGATACTGGACGACAGGTTGAAAACTTAGGTGTAAGATTTAAATTTTTATTTGGAACTGCACAAGAAGGTAAAAAGGCTTTTGATACATTAGTTAAATTTGCTAGTAGAGTTCCCTTTTCATTAGAAGAAATACAATCAGCTTCAGGCAACCTTGCAGTTGTTTCAAAAGATGCTGATGAGTTAAGTAAGATGTTGAAGATCACTGGTAATGTTGCGGCTGTTACTGGATTAGATTTTAGAACTACAGCAGAACAAATACAAAGATCATTTAGTGCTGGTATAGGTGCGGCTGATCTATTTAGAGATCGTGGTGTTAGGGCTATGCTTGGTTTCAAAGCTGGTGCAACAGTTTCAATAGAAGATACTATAAAAAGATTTGAAGAATTATTCGGTGATGGTGGTAAGTTTGGTAATGCCACTGATGAGTTTGCAAGAACTTTTGATGGAACAATATCAATGATCGGTGACAAATTATTCAAGTTTAAAAAAGATGTTGCTGATGCTGGTTTTTTTGAAGCATTTAGAACTGAAATAGAAGTTCTTGATAAAGCGTTAATAGACAATGAAAAAACTTTACAAAATGTTGCAAAAGTTATTGGAAAAACTTTAGCTAGGGCAGTTCATGCTTTAGGTGATGCAATAAGATTTTTAGTTCAGTTTGCAGATGAAATGTTATTAGTTTTTCAAGCGTTTATATTACTTAAATTAGCTTCTGTAGTAGCCGCCATAACTAACGCTTTTTATGGTTTAGCCGCATCAATNAAAACAACAACAATAGCTTTGAANGGATTAAATTTAGCGGCAATAAGAAATAGATTTTTACAAATAGCTATAGCAGTATTTACTCTTGGTAAAGGGTTAGAATCATTAAGGGAAAAATTTATTAAATCGTTACCTGTATTTGACGAAGAAGAACCAATCGGTGGTGCAATTGATGTAAAATCAATTATTGATCCAGTAAAAGCAAAAGAAGCTATGGGAATATTAGATAGATTGGCTTTTGAAATCAAAGAATTATTTAAAGAATTAGATACTGGTTCTATTGCTAAAAGTTCTATTGAAGTGTTAAAAAAAGATTTTGAAAACATAAATAAAACAATCGGTGTGGGTTTAGCTAAAGGAATTAAAAGTTTTTCTAAAGGTATTGCTGAATCTATTGTTTTAGGTAAAAATCTAAATGATGTATTTAGAACTTTGGCTCAAAGAATATTAATTACACTCATACAAAAAACTATTGAATTTGTTGCACTTAAAGCATTAGAGTATTTTTATGAACAATTAATTGAAAGAAAAAATAAACAAAAAGAGCAAAGTCAGGCAAGACAAAACAAATTATTACAAAGAGAAATAGGACTTAGAGCAGTATTAGCCGCATTTACAGGTGGATTTGGTGGTTTTGCAGAAGGTGGACAAGTTAAAGCTAGAGCAAATGGTGGCGGAGTAGGTATGGGTCAGGCTTATATGGTAGGTGAACGTGGTAGAGAATTATTTATACCAAATCAAGATGGAGAAATTGTATCTAATGAAAGATTACAGCAATTAGGAACAAATGTTAATTTCACAATCAACGCAACAGATGTTAGAGGTGTAAAAGAATTATTAATTGATAATAGAGCAGTTATTGTAAACATAGTCAATTCTGCATTAAACCAAAAAGGAAAAGCGGCATTAGTATAATATGAGTGGACAATTACCGACATCACCCCAACCAAGAAACGCAAGTATAGGTTCAGAGCAAAACACTTTGATAAGTGTTACAACATCTGGCAGAGTTCAAGCTAGACAAATAGACGGACAAAGATTTTCAGTTACACTTGCATATCCACCAATGAGTAGATCAGAGTTTGCACCAATCAAAGCATTTTTAATGAAACAAAGATCAAGATTAGAAACATTTACAGTAATACCACCAGCAACAGAATCAGACGCACAAGGTACAGCTTCAGGAACACCAACGGGTACAGCAAGTGCTGGTGCTACATCAATCACATTAGGTGGGTCAGGTTCAGGAACTTTAAAAGCTGGAGATTATATCAAGTTTGCAAACCATGATAAAGTTTATATGTTGGTGGCAGATAGTTCAGATATTTCTACAGGAACATTAACGATTGAACCACCACTTAGAACAGCAGTATCAGGTGCAAACATAACTTATGATGATGTGCCATTTACTGTAAGACTTAGAAATGATGTTCAAGAGTTTTCTATTGGAACAACCAATCTATATCAATATGAGTTAGATGTAATAGAGAGTTTATAATGGCTAGAGGACTAACAAGTGCAGTTAATACAGAACTAGCTACAGACAAACTAAATCCTGTTACGCTTGTTTATTTAGCTGTTGGATCAGGTTCAAGATTTACAGACCATTATAAAGATTTAACATACGACTCAAACACATTTACCGCTTCATCATTATTTCTAAAAGCATCATCTGTTAGCGAAAGTTCAGAAGTAGAAATAACTAATATTCAATTAACATTTACTGGTGCAGATCAAACAATCATATCTTTATTTTTAAATAATAATTACATGAGTAAAGATGTTGAAGTTTACAAAGGCTTTTTAGATGCTAGTCAGGCTTTGATTGCCGATCCATTTACTTTGTTTAAAGGAAAGATTGAATCTTTTAGTGTTGATGAAGAAATAAATAATTCAACTGTAAATATTTCAGTAGCTTCACACTGGGCAGATTTTGAAAGAATACAAGGAAGAAAAACAAATACAAACTCACAACAAATATATTTTAGTGGTGATGTTGGTTTTGATTATGCTTCTCAACATATTGCAGAACTAAGATGGGGTAGGAATTAATGCAAGATATTGTAAAACTTTTTAGAAACTTTAAAAAATACGATTGTTTAAGAGATGATGAATTAAGATTATATTTAATGCCTTCTATGAATTTAGGACAATGTATTAAAGTTTATGACGAAGAAGAATTAACTGGTTTTGCAAATTGGGCATACTTACATAATTTAGTAGAAAAAAGATTTAAAGAAACTGGTAAAATAAAACAAACAGAATGGAAATCTGGTAGAAATGCTTGGGTGATTGAAGTTGTATCAATTAGAAATACAAAAGCATTGACTCAAAAACTTTATAATTATTTTAAAAAANGCATACCTGTAGATAGTTGTGTTAAATGGTTAAGAGTTAATGGTAAAGTTAAAAAATTTAATCAAAAATTTAAAAGGGAGTTTCATAGTTAATGGGTGGTATAGTAGATGCAGTTGTAAATATTGTTGAAAGTTTTGTAAGCTGGTTGATTCCTGTACCAGAAGTACCTGAGTTTGACATACAAGAATCAGAATCAGCACAAGGTATTTTATTAAATAAAGAATCAAACAATGCTCAAATTCCTGTAGTTTATGGACAAAGGAAGTTAGGGATTACTAGAGTTTATGTAGAAACATCTGGTAGTGATAATCAGTATTTGTATTTGGCTGGTGTAATCTGTGAAGGTGAGATTAACAGTATAGAAAAAATATTTATTGATGACACAGAAGTTACATTTGATGGTGCATTGAGTCATCATGCAACAAGAGAAGTCGCAAGTTCAGATTCAACTTATTATAAAGATGGTCAATCTTATATTCAAGTAGAAGCANTTTTAGGTAAAGACGGACAAACAGCTTCAGATATTTTATCTACTCAAACTAATTGGGGAACTAATCATAGACTTAGAGGTGTTGCTTATCTTGCTTTTAGATTTAGATGGAATCAAGATATTTTTGGTGCAATACCCAATGTAAAAGTTTTAGTTAAAGGTAAAAAGGTTTACGATCCTAGAACTACATCAACTGCTTATTCGCCTAACTCAGCATTGTGTTTATTAGATTTTTTAAGAAACAGCAGATATGGAAAAGGTTTACCAGATGCGGCTTTTGAGTCTAGTTTTGCTTCTTTTGCTACTGCGGCTAATACTTGTGAAACACAAGTCACTCCATATTCTGGTGCATCAACAATAAATTTATTTGAAACTAATGGTGTTATAGACACAAGCCAAAAAGTTATTGATAATGTTAGAAAACTTTTAAATCCTATGAGGGCTTTTTTTACTTACACCGAAGGAGTTTATAAATTAACAGTAGAGGGTACTGGTAGTGCCGCTAAAACAATAACTAAAGACAATGTAGTTGGTGGTGCTAAATTATTAGGTGAAAGAAAAAATAATAAATACAATCGTGTCATAGCTACCTTTGTCAATCCTGATAAAAATTTTCAAGAAGATACAATATCATATCCACCTAATGATGATTCAGGTTTAGCAAGTGCAGATCAACAAGCGACTATGGAAACCGCAGATGGAGTTTTATTAGAAGGTAATTTTAGTTTTCCAAATGTGACTTCAGTTTATCAAGCACAAGGATTAGCAGAAGTTATTTTAAGAAGATCAAGAAATCAATTACAAGTTCAAGTTAGAGTAACTTCAGAATTTTTAGATGTAGCGGTTGGAGAAATTGTTAATATTGATTATCCTACTGGGGGTTTTAGTAATAAACCATTTAGAGTTCAAGGTATGACAATCAATGAGGACTTAACTGTTGATTTACAATTATTTGAACATCAAGATAATTTTTATACTTGGGCAGAAAAAGCAGAAGCACCAACGATTGCAGACACAACTTTACCTAATCCAAATACAGTGCAACCACCAGCAAGTGTCACATTAGATGATAATTTAATTGAATATAATGATGGAACTGTAATTGTTGCTTTAGATATTACAATTGGTGCATCACCAGACAATTTTGTAGATTTTTATCAAGTAGAATACAAAAAAAGCACAGACTCAGATTTTATTATCTATGCTCAAGGTAGTGGACTTAATCATAGAGTCTTAAATGTTATTGACCAACAGACGTATGATGTAAGAGTCAAAGCAGTAAATACTTTAGGTGTATCATCAAGTTACGTTTCTGCACAAAGAACTATTGTAGGTGCGATTGCACCACCATCAGATGTAACTGATTTTTCATGTAATATTCTAGGACAAGAAGCACATTTAGGCTGGGAACAAATACCAGATTTAGATTTAGCATTTTATAATCTAAGATTTTCAGAAGAAACTGATGGAACTGCTGATTGGCAAAACTCAGTTGCTTTAGTAGAAAAGGTATCAAGACCAGCAACATCAATATCTGTACCAGCTAGAACAGGAACTTATCTTATTAANGCAGTAGATAAATTAGGCAACTTCAGTTCTAACGCAACAGCGATCATTTCTAACGTAACTGGTGCTTTAAATTTTAACGCAGTAGCTACACAAGCAGAACACCCTACATTTGCTGGAACATTAACAAATACAGTAATCACAGATAATGCCATTGAGTTAGATTCTTCAGAATTATTTGATGCGGCCAGTGGAAATTTTGATGATGAAACGACAAGATTTTTTGATTCAGGTGTTTCTAATTCTGATTTTTTTGCAAGTGGTAACTATGAATTTGCGAATGTGGTTGATATTGGTGCTAAACATACTGCAAGAATCACAGCATCTTTGACACAAACATCAGATAATCCTGATGATTTATTTGATAACAGAACTGGTAATTTTGACAGTGCTTCTTCAAACTTTGACGGAGATACACCAGCAAACTGCAACGCACATATTGAGATTGCAACTTCAGACGATAATACAACATACACAGATTTTAGAACATTTGTTATTGGTGAATATACCGCAAGATTTTTTAAATTTAGAGTAGTCTTAATTTCAAGAGATGGTGCTTCAACACCTGTAGTCTCAGAAGTTTCAGTATCAATTGATATGCAAGATAGAATATTTAGTGGAAATGACATAGTTTCTGGCACAGGAACTAAATCAATAACATTTACTAACCCNTTNAAAAGTGCTAATTATGCAGTGGGTGTNACAGGGCAAGGTATGGCAACAGGAGATTATTTTACTGTTTCTAANAAAACAATTAATGGTTTTGATGTTGCATTTTTTAACAGTTCAAATACAGGAGTATCTAAAACTTTTGATTTTATTGCAAAAGGGTTCTAAAAAGGTATAAGAAATTATGGCGCAAGCAACAGATTTTACAATAGCAAACCAATCGTTTCCAAGTTTCAGAACTGATCTAAATTCAGTTTTATCTGCAATTAATACAATGAACTCAGGAACATCAAGACCATCATCTGCTGTAGCTGGGACTATGTGGCTTGATACAACTTCAGCTTCTTCACCAACTATAAAATTCTTTGACGGAACAGATGATATTAGTTTTGCAACAATAGATTATTCAGCTAACACAGTAAACTTTTTAGACTCAACAGTAGTTGCAGATTTAGTGGCCGATACTACACCCCAACTTGGTGGAAACTTAGATGTTAATGGAAATGACATAGTATCAACTTCAAATGCAAATATAGATTTAGTTCCTAACGGAACAGGTGATGTTACTTTACAAGCGGACACAGTTCAGATTGGTGATAGTAATGCAGACGCAACTCTAACTACCAATGGAACAGGTGATTTAATTTTAAATACAAATGCTGGAACTAACTCTGGTAACATAACAATAGCTGATGGTGCAAATGGAAATATTGATCTAACGACTAATGGAACTGGTGCAATTAAATTTAATGATCTTGCTTATATTCCACAACAAGCATTAACTTCATCATCAAACGCAGTAGCTTGGGACGCACAAGCAAAACCAAACGCATTTCATTTAACAACTGAAAATACAACTTTTTCTGCACCAACAAATAATGTTGAGGGTGCTTTTATTTGTTTAGAGATTAATTACAATGGCTCACACACAATCGCATTTAACACTGTATTTGAATTTGCGGCTTCTACTGCACCTACATTCACATCAACAGATGGTAAAACTGATATATTAGTTTTTAGATACAATGGCACAGTGTGGCANGAAGTGGGCAGAACTTTGAATTTAAGCGAGAGTTAATATGTACGCATTAGTCATAGATAAT
>FUFK010051677.1_pt1 | contig 16553 bp, 12 predicted proteins | sample 1021851 | NCBI WGS metagenome assembly FUFK01 (sample SAMEA51879418, study PRJEB19060) | metagenome | reverse complement strand
TAGCTCTTAGCGATGACAAATCTGATCGCACGTTAGANGCANCNGAAGTTTTAAAAACCCAAGTNTTTTTNTATGAGGNNGACACTTCTAGATTAGAAAATGCTTACAAAGATGGAAACAAAATTGCAGAAAATATTCTAAAAAGTTATTCTAATGCTGAATTTTTTACTAAACTTCCAGAAATTGAAGAAGAGGTAAAAGTTGTAACTTACGTTGCTGCAGAGGGNGATATTTCTACGGATTTGTTATCACCTGGAAATCAGGCACACTCTAGATCTGATCGAGAGCTACATGGTAAATGTATGATTTCAGAAAAAGCCCAATTGGAAATTACTGAATTAAAAAAGCAACATCCTGATAAGCGTGTAATGTTAATCGCAGAAAAGGGTACTATGGGTGTTGGATCATCAAGAATGTCTGGTGTCAATAATGTTGCCTTATGGACTGGAAAGCAAGCAAGTCCTTATGTGCCGTTTGTAAATATTGCACCAATTGTTGCAGGTACAAATGGAATTTCTCCAATATTTTTAACAACTGTAGGAGTTACAGGAGGAATAGGTGTAGACCTAAAAAATTGGGTAAAAAAACTTGATTCAGATGGTAATCCAATAATTAACAATGATGATAATCCAGTCCTTGAACAGAAATATAGTGTAGATACTGGTACAGTATTAAAAATTAACACAAAAAAGAAAAAACTTTTTGATGAAACAGGAGAGAAAGAATTAGTTGATTTATCATCTTCGTTTTCACCTCAAAAACAAGAATTTATGAAAGCAGGTGGATCCTATGCAATTGTCTTCGGAAAAAAATTGCAAAGTTTTGCCTGTAAGGTTCTAAATGTTGAATTAAAGTCTGCTTTTGCACCTTCAAAACAAATTTATAATGAAGGGCAAGGATTTACAGCTGTCGAGAAGATATTTAACGCAAATGCGGTAGGTGTAGAAGGGGATGTGCTTTTACATGCAGGCTCAGATGTGAGGGTAAAAGTAAATATTGTTGGATCACAAGATACTACAGGTTTAATGACATCCCAAGAATTAGAGGCAATGGCAGCAACTGTAATTTCGCCGACTGTAGANGGGGCTTATCAATCAGGATGTCATACAGCCTCAGTTTGGGATTTTAAAGCTCAGGAAAATACCCCAAGACTGATGAANTTTATGCATAAATTTGGTCTNATTACTGCGCGTGACCCAAAAGATTCTTATCATTCAATGACTGACGTTATCCATAAAGTATTGAATGATATAACTGTTGATGATTGGTCAATTATTATTGGTGGTGACTCTCATACTAGAATGTCAAAAGGTGTAGCATTCGGAGCAGACTCTGGAACTGTTGCTTTGGCNTTGGCAACTGGTGAGGCAACAATGCCAATACCAGAGTCAGTCAAAGTAACTTTTAAGGGTAAAATGGGCGATCATATGGACTTCAGAGATGTAGTTCACGCTACACAAGCNCAGATGCTNAAGCAGTTNGGCGATAATGTATTTCAAGGGAAAATNATCGAAGTTCATTTGGGAACTCTTCTTGCNGACCAAGCTTTTACTTTTACCGATTGGACTGCTGAGATGAAAGCAAAGGCATCAATATGTATTTCAGAGGATGCAACATTAATTAAGTCACTAGAAATTGCTAAAGACAGAATACAGGTCATGATAGACAAGGGAATGGAAAACGAAAATAAAATGCTTAATAAGTTAATAGGCATTGCTGAAAAAAGAATTTCAGAAATCAAATCTGGTGAAAAGCCTGCCTTAAGACCTGATGTAAATGCGAAGTATTCNGCAGAAGTTGAAGTTGATTTAGACTTAATAGATGAACCAATGATTGCTGATCCAGATGTTAATAATTCAGACGTGTCAAAGAGATATACACATGATACAATTAGACCAATTTCTTATTATAATGCTGAAAAAAAGGTAGATTTAGGTTTTGTCGGCTCTTGTATGGTACATAAAGGCGATGTAAAAATTGTCGCACAAATGCTTCGTAATCTTGAAAAAGCTTCGGGCCAGGTAAAGTTTAAGGCACCTTTAGTTGTAGCAGCTCCAACTTATAATATAATTGATGAACTTAAGGACGAAGGTGACTGGAGTATATTACAAAAATATTCAGGTTTTGAATTTGATGATAAAAATCCTAAGAAATCAGCTCGTCTAGAATATGAAAATATTCTTTACCTTGAAAGGCCAGGATGTAATCTTTGCATGGGCAATCAAGAAAAAGCAGCAAAGGGTGACACAGTGTTAGCCACTTCAACTAGACTATTTCAAGGAAGAGTAGTTGAAGACTCCCAAGAAAAAAAAGGAGAGTCACTGCTTGCATCAACACCAGTTGTTGTTCTTTCAGCGATTTTGGGAAGAACCCCAACTATAGATGAGTATAAAATAGCTGTTGAAGGTATTGATCTTACTAAATTTGCACCACCATTAGAAAAAAATCAAAATAGTTTATCAGCACATTTTTAATTCAGGTTCAAATTATTAAGATTAACAGAAAAATTCTTGTTTAACTTAATTGATTGGTTAATTGTTTGAAACAAAAAGTAAAAATTTATTCTTTACTATTTTTTTTAAGCATTTTTTTAATAAATTTTGAAAAAGTTTTTGCCGATTCAAATACTAAATTTACTCCCTACTACATTTTAGATTTAAATACTTTTGATACAATTCCAAAAAAATATTTAGAATTTGCTGAGGGATTTGATGAAAATGTTTCTTTTAAAACTCTATCTGACTTAGAGTGGAAAAAGACTTTAGATGATGATCAATCATTTGTTAACGGTTATTGGGTTCGTTTTAGTATCTTAAACAATACTAAAAAAGATAGTATTGGAATTAACTATAGTTACAATAATGAAAAAAAAGTTTTTATTCACAATATTAATGGAATCATTGAATACCCTCACTGGAGAGAGAAATTTGACAATTGGATTGATGATAAAAGGATAAGAACAAGTTATAAACTTTCTATTAAATCGAATGAAATTGCTCAAGTTTACAGTTTTTTTAGAAAAAAACCATTTGATAGATATATGGGTAGAGACAGCTTACATCGAATGACCGTAAGTACTTGGGAAAATATTCGAACCCATCAATTTGTAAAAATTGCAGCAAATATTGCAACATTTGCAATAGCAATAACTTTTGCTATTTATTATTTATTCATTTTTATTGTTTCTAAGGGAAATTATTTATGGCTGTCACTTAGCCTCTTTCAAATTTCTTTTCTTTCCATTACAAATTTAGTTGTTGGAAGGATTATTGGTATAACTTCGTGGTTATATGCAAGTGAATTTTCTTTAAGTTTAATTTCCTTTTTATTTTTGTTGTTACTTCAATTTTTTAGACAGTCTCTAAACTTAAAATTGAATTACCCATTGCTTAACAAAATATTTCTATCAGTTATAATTTTCTATATTTTAATGTTTGTTTTAAATCTTTATTCGTCTTTATTTTGGCCAAGCGTTCCTTATCTTGATTTAAATCTTTATCCGCCTGACATGAATGGGCCGGGTCTAGTTAAGCCAAAATATTTATTTATACCTTTTATCATATTATTACTAACTTCAGCTGTTGTATCATTTCATCTGTGGAAAAAAGGGAGTAAGTATGCAAAATATTTATGTATATCCTTTGCACTTCCTTTCTTGTCGGCACCAATTTCGGGTATAGCTTATTTGTTTTATGATTTTAATTGGATCACTTGGTTAATAATAAATTCTGCTGTTGGAATTTTATTTCTAGGGATGTTTATCACTTTTGGTTTTGCTGTCGCTCAGCAATTAAATGATATGAAATTATTAGCACTTCAACAACAAGTTAAATTAACTGAAGCTTACCAAAGATTTGTTCCATCTGAATTACTCAAAAATCTTGGGAAAAATAGTATTTTAGACGTCTCATTAGGTGATCAAGTAAACGTAAAAATGAGTATATTATTTTCAGATATAAGATCCTTTACATCCATATCTGAGAAAATGACGCCTANGGAGAATTTTTCTTTTTTAAATTCCTATTTAAATCAAATGAGCCCAATTATAAGAGAAAATAAAGGATACATTGATAAATTTATGGGCGATGGTGTTATGGCTCTGTTTAAGAATTCTGCAAACGACGCTGTAAAAGCAGCAATAGAAATGCAAAAATATTTAATTCAATATAATGCTAGTTCTTTTAAAAATAAAACTCATAAAATTAATATTGGAATAGGGATTAATACCGGAGAAATGATGTTAGGTACACTAGGTGAAACAAATAGAATGGAAGGATCAGTAATCAGTGATGCTGTCAATTTAGCCTCACGACTAGAAGGGTTAACAAAAAATTATAAAGCTGGCATTATTATTTCAGAAGAAACTTATAAAAATATTAATAAAGATTTATTCGCCATTAGATTTATAGATCTTGTAGCCGTAAAAGGAAAAAATAAAGCTATAAAAATTTTTGAAGTTTTTGATGCAGATCTTGAAAAATTAAAACAACTAAAAATTGAAACTTTAAATGATTTCAAAAAAGCCATCAAAGGCTATTTTGAACATAATTTTGAAAATTCACTAAAATTATTTTCAAAAATAAATAAGATTAATCCTGATGATAAGGTAACAGAAATATTTATTAATAGATGTAAAAAAATCATAAAAGAAGGTTGGAATCCTGATTTATGGGATGGTGTTAATCGTTTAAGNAATAAATAATGAACTGGTAAAACATTGACAAAATCAAGTACTTTAAAAAATAAACTTAAATTTAGTTTATGTGTAATAATAATGATTTTACAATTTTCTGGTTGTGATCAATTTGGATCAATACCTAAAGATGATGATTACTTAAGAATGAAAAAATCGTCTAATTATAATATTCCAGAAGATAAGTTTGTAAATCAAAACTCNGACGTTATGGAAAATGTGAAAAAAAATAGTGGATTTTGGGCAAATCCTAGAAAAAATATGGCTAACAATTATTTCTTTAATTCCAACAAGACAGAACCAGAAACACTGTTACCAGAAGATAAAACTTCATTAAATGAAAATTTTGTAAAAAGTAGTAATAATATTAAATTTGCTTGGTTAGGTCATTCCAGTATTTTGATGTCTATAAATAATAAGATTATTTTAATTGACCCTATATTTTCATCATCTGCGTCACCATTTAGTTGGCTTATTAAAAGGTATCAACCACCTGTATTTAAATTGAAGGAATTACCAAAAGTTGATTTTATACTTATTTCGCATGATCATTATGATCATTTAGACATGAAAACAATAAAGTTTTTTAACAACAACAAAGATATTTCATTCGTTGTACCATTAGGAGTAGGATCTCATTTGAAAAAATGGGGAGTTGAAAATTCAAGAATAACAGAGATGGATTGGTGGGATACTAAAATAATTAAAGGCATTAAATTTATTTGTACTCCTGCGCAACATTTTTCTGGAAGAAAAGCTTTTATAGAAACACAAAAATCATTGTGGGCATCGTGGGTTGTTAAATCAGGAAAGAGAAGTTTTTATTTTAGTGGTGATTCAGGTTATGCAAAACACTATAAGGAAATTGGAGATAAATATGGTCCTATGGAGGTCGTATTCATGGATAGTGGGCAATATAATACTCGCTGGAGAGAAGTGCATAACATGCCTGAAGAAGTTATCAAGGGCTTCATTGATTTAAAAGGTGAAAATCTTATACCTATTCATTGGGGGATGTTTACTTTAGCAATGCATAACTGGTTTGATCCTCCAGTTGAAATTAAAAAAAGAGCAGAAGAAAAAAGTATATCTCTAATTACTCCTATAATTGGTCAGGTAATAGATATGAAAAATTTAATTGATACTGAGAGCTGGTGGGAAAAATTTATAAATGTAATTAAATAGAAAAATCAAATATTTTAAATAAAATGAGATTAAATATGAAAATAAACAATTTAAATGAACTTAATACTCCTTGTTTGATTTTAGATAAAAACCTTTTAGAAAAAAATTGTAGTAAAGCTAGAAAAAAATGTGATGAATTTAACACAATATTAAGACCACACGTTAAAACTCCTAAAAGTATTGAAGTTGCTAAAATTGCTCTTGGAAAAGATGTCGGTCCTATTACTGTTTCAACCCTTGAAGAAGCTGAGTATTTTGCAAGTTCAGGTTTCAAAGATATTACTTATGCTGTTTGCATAATTCCTGCAAAACTTAAAAGATTAAATTATATTCAGTTAAAGTATAACTGCGTGATACGTATGGTTATAGACTCAGTTATTGTTGCTAAAGAAATTGTTAATTATAGTAAATTACATAGTGCAAATTTTGAAATTCTGATTGAAATTGACTGCGGTGAAGGAAGAAGCGGTTTAGCTTATCAAGATGAAAAAATTAGAGAAATATCTAAAGTTTTTAACATAAATCATTATACAAAGTTGTTGGGAGTTTTAGCCCATGCTGGTCATAGTTATTCAACNAACAATAAAAAAGAAATTATATCAATTAGTAACATTGAACGTGAACAAGCTATTGCTTCTTTAAAGAATTTTGTAAATACCAAAAATAATCCTCCTATCATAAGTATAGGATCAACTCCTACAATGTTTTATGCTGAACATTTAAAAGGTATCACTGAAGTAAGAGCAGGGATTTATATGTTTTGGGATTTAGCTCAGGCTTCAAGGGGTATTTGTGAAATAGATGAAATAGCTTTAACCGTTTTATCAAGTGTAATTGGCCATAACCAACAAAAAGGAAAAATATTAATTGATGCTGGTGCATTAGCCTTATCAAAAGACGTTAGTGCAAATAATTTTATGCCTGAAGCTGGGTATGGATTAGTTTGTGANCCTAACACNGCACTACCATATGAAGGTCTCAACATTTCTGAAGTTCATCAAGAGCATGGATCAATTAATATAGATAACACAAGCTGGTTTGATAAATTACCTATAGGAAGTTTAGTACGCATATTACCAAATCATGCGTGTTTAACTTGCGCNGCTTACAGTAATTATAATATTTTAGAAAACGGNACNATTNTNGACAGTTGGTCAAGAACCAATGGTTGGTNATTTTATAGAAATTTANACNAAAATNGATGGNACCCANCAAAATCCATTATTNTCAAGTATGTAACATTCTCTCATACCNTGAGGTTTATTCATTGAATTNGATAAAATAATATAATTTTCTTTTCTTGCTCTTTCTTCTGCTCTATCAGGATCACAACCTATAACTCTTAATTCTATTCCTAACCCTTTTGGTTTAGAACTTTTTATAATATTTATATACGGGTGAGAATCATAAGTATGNTATGAATGNATACACCANCTACTTCCAAACCCTTCTATTGCTNCAAAATCNGGATCTTGATATATAATTTTAGCNTTAATAATTTTTTGTAAAAAATNTATTGAACGTTTAATGTCNTCAACTAANAAATTTATGGTTAAACCTGATAAATCNTTNGAGTATTCACTNGCAGNTTTCCAAGGATCTTTTTTTCTTAATTTCATAACTATTCCAATTNAAATAAGAGGTNAANTGCTTTATTATTTATTTTTANTAATTATATNTAAAATATAAANTNGTTATAACTTTGAGAATTAAATCATGTCAATTTGGGGAAGTTTATTAGGTGGTGTTATTGGTTTTTCTTTAGGTGGTCCCTTTGGAGCTTTNCTTGGATCATTTTTNGGAGGAAAAATTTCAAATATTAGCTCATCAAATACTTTTGGAAGCCAACAAAATGCACAACAAATTTTTGCTTTATCGTTAATAATTCTCTCTGCAAAACTAAGCAAAGCTGATGGAAGAGTTAGTAAAGAAGAATTAATTGCAGTAAAAGAGAAACTTCAAATACCAGATAGTGAAATTGATCAGGTAGCCAAGATTTTTAANAAGGCTAAAGATGAAAGCACTGGGTATGAACCTTATGCAAAACAAATTTCTGAAATTTTTAAGGGTAATCAGAATGTTTTAGAAGAAGTCATAAATATTCTTTTTTACATTGCAGAGGCTGACGGACANGTAAGTAATGAAGAAGAATCTATGATAGCTAACATTGCTTTTATTTTTGGNCTTAGTCAAAATCAATATNAAAGTATNAAAGAAACTAGAAAATCNTCAGANAAACTAAATCCTTATATAGTTTTAGAAAGTCAACCAACTGATGATTTAAAATCAATTAGAAAAAAATATATAAAGCTTTCTAAAGAACACCATCCAGATCTTTTGATTAGCAAAGGTGTNCCTATTGAAGTCATAAATGAGAGTAANAATAAAATGAGAGCNATAAATGCTGCTTGGGATCAAATACAAAAATTGAAAAGTAACTAAATTCCAACTTAACTCATTTAACACCATTTAAATCAAATTCATTTTCAAAAAATTTTTTCATGTCATTTTTATACCAATCATCGTAATCCCATGGCTCTGACGAAATAAGATTGGCTTTTGGTAAATAGATTTGTGCATCCTNAATATTTTTGATCGTATTAATTTTAATAAATTGTCTAAAATAATTTTCACCTTCAAATCTATCTAATTTCATTAACTCATTGTATGTTAAATTTTTTGCTATTATTCCCTCAACTATGTCTTTTTTACTGTTAGTATATTTTATCAAAGGATAATGAGTGTCTTTAACTTTAAATACTTTATATTTTTGTAAAGTAGCAGTATCCATCATATTTTCCTTTATATCTTTGCCAAGGACTGCTGTTCTTACTTCTGATGATCTTAATGTGCCATAAAAAAACACTGCATATTGAATATTATATTTTTTAAGTTCATCTTTAATTCTTTTTTCATAAGAAAAACAATTATTATTTTTATTAAATTTCTTAAAATATTCTTCTGTTTTCCCATCTAATTCATGATTAATGTAATCTGCACAGCTTTTGATATAATTGTTAATTAAAGAAGTAATTTCATGATTGTAATTTTTAATATCAAACAAATTTGTAATGGAAATTAAATGCTTTAATTCGTTCATATTAAAATCTCTTAAAACAAAACTTAACTGTAAATATGTATCTTCAAACCTATAATCATGTGGGAATTCTTCATTCCATAAATCAGTATCAAGGTTCCAGTTTTGTTTAAGGTTTTTACTTAAAATTTCTAATTTTAATATTTTTACGTCATCATTTATATTCAGTTGTTCTGCCATTTTTTTATTATTTTTTTATTGATTATTTATTTATTATAATAATCTTTTTAATAAAATTAAAACTAATGTTGAAGATAAATATGAAAAATACAAAGAAAGAAATTTTTAAATCATTTGACCAAAATCTAATTTATAAAGAAATGGTAAAAANAATATCCTTACACGAAATAAAAATCTATCAAGCTAGAGTTGATAGAACGAATACAAGAATGCAAAGATATTTTAATTCAACACCTCTAAGAAACGTTTTTGCTAGAATTTGTAACTACGCGTATACCGTAAACCAATTTTATACNATTTCATATGTTACCAAAGAGCTTAGAAGTACAAGACAGGCGATTTCCCTAATTGTGGATGAATGTGAAAATGAAGGATGGTTAAATATTCATAGAAGAGCAAATAAAGTTGAGTTCCAAGCCTCCGAAGAGCTTTATGAATCATGGAGAGATTATGTTTATGCAAGGACTAATATAATGACTAGTGATGAACGTAATGATTGGATTAGCATGCTGACTTTGTATAAAAATCTAAACGAAAAATATTAAAAATAGTGTAAAGTTACTTTGTATTGATCATTTGATTTAGANTTTTAAAATAAAAATATATTTATAAATTTTAGGGAGGTCTAAAAGTGATTACATCCAAACTTGGTGATGCTATTGGCTTAGAAATTAATGATCTAGATGTTACAAAGATTTCAGATAAAGAAACTATTAATAAAATATCAGATCTCTTATCAGAATTTTCTGTAGTTGTTATTAGAAATCAAAATATCACAGATGATGAGCACATAAAATTTAGTGAAAATTTTGGCACCCTTGAACTGACAAAAGTTGGGACAGATGGATCTGGTTCAAAACTTATTATTCTTCGTAACTTTGATGAAAATGGAAACATTGTTTCACCCACAGATAGACAAAGATTGAATAATTTAGCTAACCAAGAATGGCATAGTGATAGTTCATTTAAAAAAATTCCATCTAAAATGTCAATTTTATCAGCTAAAATGATCCCATCACTTGGAGGAAATACAGAGTTTTTGTCAATGAGAGCTAGCTACAATGCTTTACCTCAGGAATTAAAATTAAAGATTGATGATAAAATTTGTTGGCATGATTATTCTCATGGAAGATCAAAAATTGATCCAAACTTAGTTACTCCTGAAGAAAAAAAAGCTCTTCCTCCAGTTAAACAAAAATTAGTTTTAAGTGATAATAAGNATGGAAAATCTCTTTATTTAGGTGCGCATTGTAGAAATNTCGATGGGATGTCAGAAAATGATAGTAATGCTCTCTTAGCTGAAATTAACTCTTACATTGACACAGAAAAATTTATTTATTCTCATGTTTGGGAACCATTTGATTTAATTATGTGGGATAATAGAGCTGTATTACATAGAGCTACCCCAATAAAAGGCAAAATAGAAAAAAGGTTAATGGTTAGAACAACGGTAGCTGGCCAAACATCAACTATAAATGAATATTAAATAAAATATTATGGAAAACTTTGATTATATAGTAGTTGGGGCTGGATCGTCTGGTTCGGTCATAGCTAATAGGTTATCAGAAAATAACAAAATAAAAATTTGTGTTATTGAAGCTGGAGGAAGTAATCAGCATCCATATGTAAAGATGCCAGCAGGTTTTATTAAAACAATTAATGATAAAAGGTTTAATTGGTGTTTTAAAACCGAAGGAAGTGATTATGTAAATAATCGAGAAATATTATTTCCAAGAGGAAAAGGGTATGGAGGTTCAAGCTCCATTAATGGTCATCTTTATGTTAGAGGCCAACCAGATGACTATAATCAATGGGCACAACTAGGAAATTTGGGCTGGTCTTATGACGATGTGCTTCCATATTTTAAAAAATCAGAATACAAAGAAAATGGAGATGAAGCTACTCGTGGAAAACAAGGTCCTCTGTATGTATCTGATATTGTTGAAAAACATCCTCTATGTGAAGAATTTATTAGAGGCTCCAGTGAATTAGGTATACAAGTCCAAAACGATTATAATTCAGGTCAACAAGAGGGTATTTTTTACTATCAACGTACCATTAAAAATGGCACTAGATTTAGTGCTTATGATGCTTTTTTAAAACCAGCTTTAAAAAGAGAAAATGTAAATATTAAAAAGAATACAACAGTTTTAAAAATTATATTTAAAAATAAAAAAGCAGTTGGCTTATTGTGTAAGAAAAATAATAAAACATTTGAAATTTTTGCAAATAAAGAAATTATTTTGTGTGCTGGCGCAATTGGTACTCCACATTTGCTCCAAGTTTCAGGAATAGGAGACGCTAAATATTTAAAATCTATAGGCATTGAACCAATATTTGAAATTAAAAATGTTGGCGAAGGATTGCAAGATCATTATGCCGTTAGGGTTGCTAATAGAATAACTGAACCCATCTCATTAAACGAGAAAGCAAGAGGTTTCAATCTANTATTAGAAATAATAAAATGGTTTACCTCCAAAAAAGGTTTAATTTCATATAGTCCAGCACATGTTGGAGCATTTTTAAAATCTTCTCCCAAAATAGACTTTCCTGATTTACAATTTGTTTTTACTCCAGCCTCTTATACCGAGGGAATGATAGGCAAGCTTCAAAATTTTCCTGGAATGACATGTGGCGTGTGGCAATCAAGACCTCAAAGTAGAGGTTATGTAAGAGCCTCCACAAATAAGATAACAGACCCACCAATAATTCAGCCAAATTATTTGAAAGAAAAAATAGACCAAGATGCTTTAGTTGAAGGTGTAAAAATTTGTAGGTCACTTTTAAGAACTTCNACAATGAAAAAAATTTCTGTTTGTGAAACTCTTCCTGGAGACAATATAAAATCTGACGAAGAAATTCTTAATTTTATTAGGAATAAAGGTGCAACTGTATATCATGCAATAGGTAGTTGTAGAATGGGTATTGATAATAAAGCAGTTGTTTCCCCATCTCTTAAAATTAATGGTTTAAGCAACATTAGAATTGCAGATGCTTCAATAATGCCAACAATGCCATCAGGAAACACAAATGCTGCAACNTTGATGATAGCAGAAAAAGCATCAGATCTTATTAAACAAGATTTATAAGTATTAATTATTTTTTTAAGTGCAAAGAGATTGCTCTCATTTCTTTGTCAATTATATCTAATTCTTCAAGACTTTCTAAAGTATATTCAAAGTACTCTTTACAAGTTCCTAAAAATCCATTTGCTTTAGAAATCATACTAGCTTTAATTGAGGTGTTTTTTTCATTAAAATAATTTTTATGTTTTTTATCTACTGTGAAGGCTAATGAAGAAACTATTTGATCGTTGTCTAACTTTGTTTTTAGTAATTTAGGTTTGTAAGCACCTGTTACCATTTCTCTTTTAAATAATATATCTATGTTTTTAATTGCATCATTTCTATTGAGTTTATATGCGGATCCTCTACAGGATCCCCCTCTATCAAGCCCAAGCATGAGACCAGGATATTTAAATGATCCCCTGCCTAAATGAGTTTTCATACAGAAACTTCTATGAAAACCATAAATTTTTGCTAAATGTTGAGTTTTATAATTTATTGTAGGGTTCCACAAAAGGGAACCATAACCAAAAATATAAATATCTTCTCCAATACCGTCATCGGGTATTANTTTTCTTCTTTCNTNTATTAANTCTNTTTTGGTAAGAACTTTGTCACTTCCACTTATGCTCTTAATTTTCTCANCTAANNGACCGTCATTAATATTTTTCTTTGTNAGCTTTACTAATCCTTGATTTATTTTTTTTGAAGTAGGCATTANACTAAATTTTTTGAGTTAATTACCCTATGTGGGTATGGTATTTCTATACCNGCTTNGTCTAGTGCTGGTTTTAGTTTGCGCATTAAATCTGTATAAAGAGCATACCAATCTTTTGTATGCGAATATAATCTTAATCTCACAACAATAGCGCTATCGTCGTATTTCATAACTAAAAATTGTGGCTCTTTAGGTTTATTTAATACTCTTTCATCTTCTGCCAATTTTAATAAAGTCTTGGACGCTAAATCTAGATCTGTGTCATAATGTATTCCAATATCAACATCTATTCTTCTTGTTTCATAGTGTGAATGATTAGTAATTGTACTATTCCAAATACTTGAATTAGGTATCGATACATANACATTNTCAAANGTGTCAATTATTGTAGTAAAAAGACCNACCTCTTTAATTGTNCCAGAAACATCACCTGTTTCTACCCAATCNCCTGTGTTAAAAGGCCTTAATAATAGTAACATTACTCCTGCAGCTACATTTGATAACGTTCCTTGAAGTGCCAACCCAATTGCTAAACCTGCAGCACCTAAGACAGCAATAATTGAAGTTGTTTGAACACCGAATTGTCCCAAAACAGCTATAATTGTAATAATAATTATTCCGTATCTAATTATGTTGCCAATTATTGGGACTATAAGGGGATCGATTTTTTTAATACGACTTAAATTTTTTCGTGCAATTTTACTTAATTTGCCAGCAAAATAGAAACCTATTATAAGTATTAATGTAGCGCCTAAGACTTGGCCAGCGTAAGAAACAAAAATTTGTACCGAGCTATTTATAAGGTTCGAAATAATTTCAAAATTTATGTTCATNTTNTCCATCTAAAATTGACCCTTATTAAATTTACTTAAAGTTATGTGCTCGTTTAATACTAATTGATGTAATAAAATTTTGTATAACAAAAATAATTACAAAGAGTATGAAATTGTTTATATATCAGCTTGAGTTTAAAAACTTAATATGGTTATAACATTTCTATGAAGATTATTAAATGGAAAATTGGTGACANCCCACCTNCTATTGAAGNGNAANTAGCTGNTGCTATTGGAAATTTTGATGGTATTCATNAAGGACATGTNAAACTTTTAAATGAATGTAAATTGCAAGCNNAAGAAAGNAATCTGGCTTTTGGTGTTGTAACATTTGATCCCCATCCAAGAGANTTTTTTAATCCTAAAAATCCTTCCTTTAAGTTATTAGATCATGAAGAAAAAGAAAGGTTATTAAGTAAGCTTGGTGTTGAATTTCTAATAATCATTGAATTTAATGAACAGTTGAAAAACTGTAATGCTGAGCAATTTTTATCACAAATTCTAAAACAGAATTTCAATATTGTAAAAATGTTTGCNGGTTCAAATTTTAAATTTGGGAAAAATAGAGAAGGAAGTATCGAAAANACAAGGAGNTTTGCTAACACATTAGGATTACAACTTGTTTCGATAGATTTAAAACAATTCTCTTCTTTAGCTGGAAAAGAATATGAAGTGATCAGTTCCCAAAAAATACGAAAATTGATTCAGAATGGAGAATTAAAACTAGCTAANAATCTGCTTGGTAGAAATTGGTGTATAACTGGCAATNTAGAAAAAGGAAAACAGCANGGAAGAGAGATTGGTTTTCCAACTGCAAATCTAAGTTTGAAAAACTTTTTAAAACCACCCTTAGGAGTTTATATTTCCAGATTAAAAATAATTAGCAGTCAAAACACTGAAATATCAAATGTTTGGTTGCCATCTATATCAAATATAGGTACAAGACCTACTGTCTCTGGAGATTCTATAAATTTAGAAACTCATATAATTGATTTTAAAGACAATGCTGAGACAAATTTGTATGGGAAAAGAATAAATGTTGAACTTATTGAATTTTTANGACCTGAAAAAAAATTCAATTCTTTATTGGAACTTCAAAAACAAATCGAGGTTGATACTAAAAAAGCATTTGAATTTCATAAATAACAAAATAAGACATTAATAATTTGATTTATATAGAGACAATTTAATGACTGATTACAAAGATACCGTTTATTTACCCAAAACTGATTTTTCAATGAGAGCTGGTCTTCCAACTAAAGAACCACAAATATTAAAATTATGGGAAGAAATTAATCTTTTTAAAAAATTGAGAGAGCAAAGAAAAAATTCTGAGCCTTTTATACTTCATGATGGACCTCCATATGCAAATGGAAATTTGCACATAGGCCACGCTTTAAACAAAATAATTAAAGATGTAATAAATAGGTCTCAATCCATGCTTGGTAAGAATGCAAACTATGTTCCTGGATGGGATTGTCATGGATTGCCGATTGAGTGGAAAATAGAAGAAAATTATAGAAAAAAGAAAAAAAATAAAGACGATATTCCAATTGTAGAATTTAGAAAAGAATGTCGAGATTTTGCTGCAAAATGGATGGATGTTCAATCTGAAGAATTTCAGAGATTAGGTGTTTATGGTGATTGGGAAGATCCATATTCGACTATGAAGTATGAATCAGAGGCTATAATAATGTCTGAAATAGGAAAATTTCTTATGAATGGCAGCCTCTACAGAGGAATTAAGCCTGTAATGTGGTCTCCAGTTGAAAAAACTGCACTAGCAGAAGCTGAGATTGAATATCATGANCATATAAGCACTACNATTTTTGCAAGGTTTCCNGTTGTCAAAACATCATTGGATATAATTAGCGATTTTGAAATTATAATTTGGACAACAACACCATGGACAATGCCAGGTAATAGAGCGGTAGCATATGGTAAGGATATTGATTATTCACTTATAGAAGTTACTAATGTAGGTGAGAATTCTTTAGCAAAAATTGGTGATAAAATTATTATAGCTAAAGAATTGGTNGAAGATGTAATGAAAGAAATNTCTGTCTTAAGTTTTAATTCGGTTGAAACTTTAATTGTAGTTACATTATCATCCTGGGATATTATTTCCCAAGAACTGGGTATTCTGCTTGGTAGGGTTTTGGTTTTTAGATTAAAAATATTACCTTTCGCCGATATATCAAGAGACTTTTTGACTTCTTTAGGGTTAAAGTGGCTGGCACTTAATGTCCTAATGAGTGTTCCTTCCAAAACTTTCTGTTCTAGAATCGTTAGTTCACTTTTGGGCATGACTTGATTGGATTCGTTATAAAATTTCCCATTTTTATACTTCGCAAGTCCCATTAATACTGCTAAAGAACCTATGGTTGTTTTTTTTTCATGATTGTCGAGAGAGTCATAAATAATCCGTTTATATGAGTGGTGAAAAGAACTTCTTCCAGCTGAGTTTATGCCACCGAACCCCACTATTAATGGCAAAGGCTTCATGAGTGTTCCCCTTTATTGAATAAGAATGGGATTGTATATTCTTTCTAATTAGGAAAACAAGACGAATTAGACATTTAATATGGTATTATCGACATTTAAACATCGATTTTGCTTTATTTGGGAGACTTTGCAATATGAAGGTTGGATTTATTTTAACACCGGGCATGTTGACTACGGGTACTGCTTATCCATATGAAATGTGGCTTGCGGCAAAAGATATGCTTTCCGCTAAAGCAGAAGCAGAGGAATTGATTTCGAAAATTGAGAAATTAAAAAA
>FUFK010045517.1_pt1 | contig 16556 bp, 22 predicted proteins | sample 1021851 | NCBI WGS metagenome assembly FUFK01 (sample SAMEA51879418, study PRJEB19060) | metagenome | reverse complement strand
CTAAATAGTTCTAAATTTCAAAATAAAGATGGATCATAAAGTTTCAAAAGATATGATTTCCAGTGGTATGATACCATCTGGTGAGAAGACACAAGCAGACTTAGGTAGAACACAGTATGGTTCTGCTCCTTCTCCTAGTTCTCTGATGGAGGCATATAGGTCAATATATGAGCATCATCAAAAAGATAAGGATGGAAATACAATTCCTCATGAAGAGGAAGTGAAAACTGAAGAATGGAAGTCAAATGCTAAGAAGATGACTTCTAAGATTATGTCATACTATGGAAAGAAGAGAGATTCGTGAACATCTAAAGAAACTCAAACAAATTAAACGTGAATTAAAAAGAGATCCTAAAGGCACTCCTTTAAGAAAAAAAGATAGAATCAAACATGAAAAACCTTAAGCAATTTAGAGAAGATTCTGGCTACGCTGCTAAAATCAAAGCTAAAAAAGAACTAAAATTGAAAAAGGGTACTACATTAAAGATAATGCCACAAGTTCCTGAGAAACCTGATAAAGCATTGGGTGTTAAGGAAAGTAAGGAGTCTTGTAGTGAAGGTAACTACTATTGTTTTGATGAGAAAAAGTGCAAACCTATACCAAAAGGTACGAAGGTAGGTAAGGATGGTATGCTCGTCAAAGAAGCTTCATTAGCACAAGCAAAAAGAAATATCGGTAGAGACCCTAAGAAGAAGACATGTTGGAAGGGTTACAGAGCTCAAGGAACTAAGATGAAAGGTGGTAAATCTGTACCAAATTGTGTACCAGCATAAACTGGTATAAATATAACACTATATAATATAACAATATTGTTTTAATTATGACTAAATTTTTACTCCCATTCGCCATCAAAATCATTGATGCAGCAGTAGACAAGATCCCAGAAGATCTAGAAGATAAACTTAAGGAGTTTGTTATTGGACTACTTAAGAAGGCAGCAGCCAAATCAGGTAACAAAGTAGATGATCAACTAGTCGCAGCACTAGAGAAAGCACTACTTGAATAAATATAGTATAGACAAATTTTAATAACGGAGCATCTCAATGTCACTTTATGGTAAGGACGACAGTAATGCCAATAAAACCAAAGCTGGTATTGGTGTTGCTGCGAGTTCACAAACAAAAACTATCGTCTATATTGACGAAACAGAAGCAGCACTAGCACAGAATAAGAATCGTGGATTGAATGCTCCTGGTTGGTGGTCATACTTCACTTATAACGATAGTGCAGGTAACCCACGTCACAAGGCAGAGCAATTAATCTTCATCGCTAATGGTGAAGCAAACTCTGGTGAGACACAGGCAGATGATACACTTGCAGGTGACTTCTTATCCACAGTTACTACAAGTAATCCTTCTAACGCATCTGTTGCTGCAACCAACACTGCTCAATTCTCAGTTACTGCTGTGCCAACAGGTAAGGCATCTGCAATTGACGGTGCTGCTAACGCTGGTGCTACAGCAGGAAGAACTGCTGGTACATATGTAATTTCAGGTACAGGTGGTACTGGATCAGGAATCAAAGTATCAGTCGTAGTTGCTGCTAATGGTTCTGCCACACCTACAATGACAGACGCAGGTGGTGGATACACAGACAACGATACAATTACACTAAGTAGAACTGGTACATATGGTGGTGCTTCAGACATTACAGTTAATGTAAATGGCGTAGGTGCTACAGCAACATTCCAGTGGCAAGTAAGTACAGATGGTACTAACTATGCTAATGTTTCAACAGGTTCTGGTGGAACAACTGCAACATATACCACAGCAGCAACAGCAGCTGGTGATAATGGTAACAAGTACAGATGTGTGGTTGGAACATCACAAGGTGCAACACCCGTAACATCTAACGCTGCAACCCTAACCGTTACTTAATATGTAAATGAAGTTTGATGAATTGACTCCAGATAACTGGACTATCTTTGCTATTAAAAATTATAATAATCCTCAGTCAGTTACATACGCTGACTTTGAGGAGGATATAAAAAAATTCAAATACATTAAGAGGCTCTTCCGTAGATTTGAAACTACGGGAGAGCTTAAAAAACATCTAATACTTAATCATATTATATTGTTGTACAATGTATTTGGTGACGCAGCAACGCCCTTACTCTTCTATAAAATAGAGAAGAACTACTGGCCAGTGATGAAGGCATTCCTGTTATTTCTTGACAGACTTCCTCTATCACTAAATAAAGATGTAAATACCGAGTGTTTAAAGGAGTTGAACTTGATATGAAGGCTGGAGATGGTTCTGGATTAGCACTACCACCAGCGTTCGTAGTAGTCAATCCTAGACAACACAGGCGTTACAAAAAGGGTAACAAAGACCAAGTTGATGGTCGCACATCGGGTGCAAAAGAATTGATGTCTCGCATTAATAGAAGAAAAATGAAGGAAACAGTAGAAGAAAAACAAATTTCTGAAGCAGCTCCATCAAATACTGAGAGAGCACAGAAGCAAATCGGTCAGATGAAGAAGTTGAAACGTCAGAAACAACTTCAGTCTAGAAAGGACAGTGCTAAGAAATCCATGATGGATAAGACTAAGGAAATGGATGTCCTTATGAAGGCACGTCTTCAAGACTTTAAGAAGAAGGCATCAACTCAACAGAAAAAACTAACAAAATTGAACAACTCAACAGAATTTGAAGGTGAAACTATGGTTAATGAAAATCAGGATGTAATACAAGTTGCACTTGACGTAGCAACACAAGAATTGAACCCAAGTGGCGAGACACACTTTGCTAAAATCCAATTCAAGGATGGTTCAACACAAAATTTAGATAATTTTTCTGCTAAGAGAATTGCTGCATGTTATGCAGGACTGGAAAAGGATGAGTACAAGCAACAGTTCCAGTACATGTTAAACAAAGACGCTGCATCTTATCAATCTGCCCTAGATTTTGCTGTCCGTAATGTCTGATGGATAACCAAGGTGTTAACGCTGCCATATTAGAAAGACTAGAAAAAGTTGTCCAGTCCTTACAAGATAATTCTGTAAAGATGGGACAACTTCTTGCTGTTCACAATGAAAAGTTAGATAAGCAAGATCGTATTGATGCAGTTCTTTTTGAGAAAGTAGACAGTGTACACCGTGAGGTAAATCGTAGAGCAGAGGAGATAAAGAAGGGTTGTGAGAGGGATATACGTAAGGTTGATGAGCGTCTTCGTACAATTGAGAAGAAGATGTGGTCTATTTTTGGTGCTCTTACTGTTATATCTTTCCTCGTTAGTGTACCAGGACAAACAATCCTCAGAGGAATGTTTCAAGAAAAAGCAAAACCCTTGACAAATTTACCACAAACCACTATGATAGATTCATCACAAGTATCTTGATGGATCTTTGTCGTATCTAGACGTAAAATATATACAACTTGTTTCACCCCGTCTGACTCTCTTCACTAAGAAGAAGGCAGATCTTTTTAATTTTAGGTGTCCTTACTGTGGAGACTCACAGAAGAGGAAGAATAAAGCTCGTGGGTATATATTCAAAATCAAAAATGATTTCATGTACAAATGCCACAATTGTGGTGTTGGTAGAACATTAGCAAACTTTATAAAAGATCAAGATTCTTTTCTTCATGACCAATATGTGATGGAGAAATTTAAAGAAGGTAGAACTGGCAAGGGTACTGTCACACCCAATCCAAAATTTAATTTTTCATCTCCAAATTTTCATGGGGGTGATGTTAATTTAGAGAAGATCTCAGAGCTAAATACCTCACACGAAGCACGAGAGTATCTTGAAAAACGAGGTATCAAAGACTTAGAATATTTCTACTATTGTCCCAAGTTTAAAGCTTGGACTAATGAGCAGAAAAAAACCTTTGATAACTGCCGACAAGATAGTCCTCGTATCATAATCCCATTCAGGGATAAAGATGGTAAACTCTTTGGATATCAAGGTAGATCGTTAGCCCCTTCGGCACAGATGAGATACATTACGATAATGCTTGATGAAGACAAACCCAAAATCTTTGGACAGGATAGAATAAATGCTCAAGAACCAGTTTATATTGTTGAAGGACCGTTTGACTCCACGTTTATCAAGAACTCAGTTGCTATGGCTGGTTCCGATATTGACTGTCGGACGTTTGGTTGGAGCGATTATATTTGGATTTATGATAACGAGCCACGCAATAGAGAAATCGTCAACAGAGTCTCCACCGCAATTGACAGAGGAGATAAGGTCGTAATATGGCCAAATAATATACATCAGAAGGACATAAATGACATGCACCTTTATGGACATGATGTGCAAAATNTGGTACAATCTAATGTGTACCAAGGATTAGAAGCAAACCTTAGACTTAACAATTGGAAAAAAATATGAGTAACGGAATTAAAGTTCGTAAGAGAGATGGGTCTGTAGAACCCTTGAACTTAGACAAAGTTCATAAGATGGTAGAGGAAGCATGTGAGGGGTTAGGAAGCGGTGTGAGTGCTTCCCAAGTAGAAATGAACTCAGGTCTACAATTCTATGATTTGATTGAAACTAAGGACATACAAGAGATTTTAATTAGGTCTGCTAGTGATCTAATTGATCTAGATCATTACAACTATCAATTTGTTGCAGCAAGACTATTACTATACGCAGTAAGAAAACAGGTNTTAGGATCTGGATGGTTAACTGATGGACATCCTCATGTCAAGGAACACGTACAAGAATGTGTAGCAGAAGGTGTGTATGATGGTGGTATTCTAGATAAATATTCAGACGAAGAATGGGACAAGATTAATTCTTGGATAGATCATGATCGTGATTATCTTTTTACCTATGCAGGTCTTCGTCAGATAGTTGACAAATATCTAGTACAAGATAGGAGTAGTAATCAAGTCTTTGAGACTCCTCAGTACATGTATATGTTAATTGCTGCTACTTTATTTCAAGAGTATGAACCACAAATTAGATTAGATTACATAAAGAGATACTACGATGCCATTTCCAAACACAAGATCAACATTCCGACCCCCATCATGGCGGGAGTTCGGACACCTTTACGACAATTTGCTAGCTGTGTTCTTGTTGATGTTGATGACACCCTCAATAGCATCTTCAGCAGTGACATGGCTATTGGTTACTACGTTGCTCAAAGGGCTGGTATCGGTATCAACGCAGGTAGAATCCGTGGGATCAACGCTAAAATCAGAGACGGAGAAGTACAGCACACAGGTGTTATACCGTTCCTCAAAAAGTTTGAAAGCACTGTCAGATGCTGCACTCAAAATGGCATTAGAGGTGGATCAGCGACTGTCCACTTCCCCATCTGGCATCAAGAAATAGAAGATATTATTGTTTTAAAAAATAATAAAGGAACAGAAGATAATAGAGTTCGTAAATTAGACTACAGTATACAGATTAGTAAACTATTCTATGAGAGATTNATACAAGACGCAGANATCAGTCTCTTTTCACCGCACGACGTTCCAGGTTTGTATGATGCTTTTGGCACTGATAAATTTGACAGTTTATATACTACATACGAACAAGATAGTTCAGTTCCAAGAAAAACCATCGGAGCACAGGAACTCATCTTGGATCTATTAAAAGAGAGAGCAGAGACAGGTCGTATTTACATCATGAATATTGACCATTGTAATGAGCACTCCTCATTCAAAGATAAAGTAAACATGAGTAATCTATGTCAGGAGATTACACTTCCAACAGATCCTATTCAACACATAGATGGTGAAGGTGAGATTGCATTGTGTATTTTGTCTGCTATCAATGTAGGGAAACTACGAAACCTAGATGAACTAGAAGAACTCTGTGACCTTACTGTACGTGCCTTAGACGAGTTGATTGACTATCAAGGTTATCCAGTGGATGCAGCACGTCTTAGCACTCTCTCAAGACGTTCTATAGGTGTAGGATTCATTGGTCTTGCACACTATCTTGCAAAGCAAGGTGTTAAATATGAAGACCCTAAAGCATGGCAACTAACACATGATCTAGCAGAAGCATTTCAATACTATCTACTTAAATCATCTAACAAAATAGCACAAGAGAAAGGACCATGTGGATATTTTGATTCAACTAAATATTCTGACGGTATTTTACCTATTGATACTTACAAGAAAGATGTAGATGAACTTGTACCAAACAAATTGAACTATGATTGGGAAGAATTGAGAGAAGACATACTAGAGTATGGACTCAGACATAGTACACTGTCTGCACAGATGCCATCAGAATCTTCTTCAGTTGTTTCAAATGCTACTAATGGTATTGAACCACCAAGAGATCTTATCTCAACTAAGAAGTCAAAGAAAGGACCTCTTAAACAAGTTGTACCACAGTATGCAACACTTAAAAATAATTATACGTTGCTCTGGGATATGCCTGGTAACACTGGATACATAAACATCGTTGCAGTTATGCAGAAATTCTTTGACCAAGCAATCTCTGGTAACTGGTCTTATAATCCACTTCAATATGAGAACTCTGAAGTTCCTACATCAGTGATGGCACAAGATCTATTAACAACCTTTAAGTATGGTTGGAAAACATCTTACTATCAGAATACATATGATACCAAGTCTGACATAGACGAACCTGCACATCCTATTGGTTGGAAGGATGATGTACCAGAAGATAATAACAAAGCGATATCCAATCTACTAGACGACATATTTGCAAACGAGGAGGAAGCTTGTGACAGCTGTGCTATCTAAAGACCCAGAAGGTATGACAGTATTCAACACAAANGNTGTTGATACTACTAAAGGAAAAATGTTTTTTGGTCCTCCATTAGGAGTACAAAGATATGATAAGTTTAAGTATCCTATCTTTGATAGATTNACACAAACACAATTAGGTTTTTTCTGGAGACCAGAAGAAGTATCTTTACAAAAAGATAGAGGAGACTACCCACAGTTAAATGATGCACAAAAACATATCTTTACTTCTAATTTAAAGTATCAGATCTTACTTGATTCTGTACAGGGTAGAGCACCTGGTATGGCATTCGCACCATACTGTTCTTTACCAGAACTAGAAGGATGTATGAACATATGGCAGACTATGGAGATGATTCATAGCAGATCATATACACATATCATCAAGAATGTATATCCAGATCCATCAGAAGTCTTTGATAAGATTCTTGATGATGATAAGATTCTTGCTCGTGCTCAATCAGTTACAAAAGCATACGATGAGTTTATTAATTATGCACATGAGTATGATCAAAGTAACATGTGGAAAGAAGGTTGGAGAGACTCTCCAACATCCGAATGGACACTCAGAGATTTAAAAAGAAAACTTTATAGGGCGGTTGCTAATGTCTACATCCTTGAAGGAGTTAGATTCTATGTATCCTTCGCTTGTTCCTTTGCTTTTGGTGAACTTAAACTCTTGGAAGGATCTGCTAAAATCATATCTCTCATTGCGAGAGACGAATCACAACACATGACAGTTACACAGAACATTCTTAATAACTGGAAGAAAGGTGACGACCCAGATATGNTGGAGATTATTAAAGAAGAAGAGGAGAATGTATATAAAATGTTTGTTGATTGTGTAGAAGAAGAAAAAGATTGGGCGAACTATCTATTTAAAGATGGATCTATTATTGGTTTAAATGATAAACTACTACAAAATTATGTTGAGTGGACTGCTAATCGTAGGTTAAAATCAATAGGATTCAAACCTATATTTGATACACCTATGGCAAACAATCCACTACCTTGGACAGCACACTGGTTATCTTCTAAAGGTATGCAAGTTGCACCACAGGAGACAGAGGTTGAGAGTTACATGGTAGGTAGTATCAAACAAGATGTAAAGAAAGANACCTTTGCAGGTTTTAAATTATGATCAAAGATTATGATGATAGTAATTGGAGGTCTGAATACATTGATATTAAAGGCAGACAATTAACTAAAAGACAAGTTGAATTATTAGAGAAAGGTCCTGATTCTCTTTCATCTTCATGGATATTAGGTGCAATGCACAATGAATGGAAAAGAATCAAAGGATATAAAGATAATTGGCCAGAAGAAAATAAAGGTCAGTGTCAATCATCTCTTAAAGAATTTTATAATAGACATAAATAACAATGAGGATTAAATTATGAAACAGTGGCAAAAACTGATCAGGGAAATTACGAGAACGCCTGGACCTATCAGGGTTCAACTTTTTCTTCTGACGACATTAACAGTTTCTTCGGTTTTGTCTACAGGATTACAAATTTACAAACTGGCAAGCAATACATCGGAAGAAAATATTTCTGGCAGAAACGTAAGCCTAGTGGTGGAAAAAGAAGGGTTACATCTGAGAGTAATTGGAAAAAGTACTACGGAAGTTCTGACGAACTTAAATCCGATGTTAAATTACTTGGAAGAGAATCATTCAAGAGAGAAATCCTCTCCCTCCATGAATCCCTTGGCAAAGTAAACTACGAAGAAACTAAGCAATTATTTTTAAATAATGTATTACAAGAGACTTTAGAAGATGGGTCTCCAAAGTATTACAACAGTAACATTTTAGGACGTTACTATAANAAAGATTATTTTACAGAACAATGATTAGAGTAAGATGCACTGCTTGTGGAAAGGAGTTGCAAGGACAGTCAAGTAGGATTATTTGTTGTGGTTGTAGTAATATGACATCTATTAATGAGGATGTTATATCTGCAAACAATATGGATCTTGTTGTATTGTTACAAAACAATAAGAAAGTTAAAAAACAATCTCTTTTTTCAGAAGAGGATTTACAATATCAAGAGGAGAGACGCAAAAGAAAAGTTAGAAAATTAACTTTTGAGGAAAGGTGAATAAACTTTATCAACTTTATACTTGGTCTAAAGCATCTGAATTCAATCCTATTTTATATAAGATTGTTGATGGTGCTTTTGATCGTCAGGTAAATGGAGGTGGAAGGATTACCGATGTTAGATACTTTGTACGCAACAGAGATATAGCAGAGGTAGATAAATTTATGAGTTGGATAGAAAAGATAACTGCTCTTGCTGCTCATAAATTTTCAATAGAGTATGATGACGATGGTAATAGAAAACATATCTATTCCGATCAAGAATACCTTCTTGACCTTGCTGACCAAAGTAACTCTAATATAGATGAACTTGGTGCAGGTGGTGAGATGGGTTTCAATCCATATTCATTTAGAGTATGTGATGCATGGGGACTCTTATATAAAAAAGGTGAAGGTGTAGCAAAACACAATCACTTTCCTTACTCACTAGCATTCGTTTATTATGTCAATACACCAGACGAATCTTCACCAGTTATATTAAATGGTGAGGAAATTAGACCTACTGCTGGTCAAGTGTTGTTCTTTCAAGGACATCACTATCATGAAGTACCACCCTCTAATGTTGATGACAGATGTGTCATTGCAGGATTAATAACTTACGCACCTTAATACTATGAAAATATTTTTAGACACCGCTGAAGTAGAACAAATTATTGATGGATACAAGACTGGATTGATTGATGGTGTTACTACTAACCCCACTCTAATCTTGAGGTCAGGTAGAGATCAACAAGAAGTTATTGAAGAAATCTATCAAGCGTGTCCTAATCTAGAGTCTATCTCTGCTGAAGTGGTAGCAGATACTGCCGAAGAGATGATAGAACAAGCACAACCTTTCATTGATCTCAGTGATAATGTTACAATTAAAGTACCATGTACACGTGAGGGATTGAAAGCTTGTTACGAATTGAGTCACGAAGATATACTTACCAATGTAACTCTTGTGTTCTCAGTATCACAGGCAATACTTGCTGCTAAGGCAGGTGCATCATATGTTTCTCCTTTTGTAGGTAGAGTAGATGATAATTCTTTTGGGGGTCTATGCCTTGTAAAAGACATCGCTAATACATATAAAAGGCATGATGTTGAAACCCAAATTCTTGCTGCTTCTATTAGAAACGTCAGGGATGTAGGTAGAGCCTTTGAGTATGGTGCAAACGTATGCACTTTACCAGTTAAAGTCTTTGATAAAATGTATGATCATGTCCTAACCGAAAAAGGTTTAGAACTATTCAACAACGATTACTTAGCTGCCATAAAAGAAACATGAAAAATTTCACCGTATACTCTAAGGATGGATGTCCATATTGCCAACAGATTACAGAAGTATTAAGTCTATCAGGATTAAATTATGTTGAATATAAACTTGGTGAACATTTTGATTATAAATCATTTCATGAACAGTTTGGCACTTATGCTACCTTCCCACAAGTAGTATTAAACGGTGAGAATCTTGGCGGTTGTCAAGATTCAATAAGATATATGCAAGAAAAAGATATCTGTTGTAACGTATGATAGAACTAACTGAAGAAGAATTTAAGGGAGACCTAGACAAGTATACTACACGTATAGAAAATGGAGAGGATTTCCTTATTAAAAAACCAAACGGTGACAAATATATTGCCACTGACATAACTAAATTTCAAAACCCTTGTGACATATAACCATGAGTATTCGTAAACACATTGAAGCAGCAGATGATGCTCTTCGTTCAGCAATTATTGAAGCACTAGAAAAGAAAAGAGATGAACAACTTGAGACAATGTTTGAAGCTCTTAGTAAAGTAAGGGAACTTATTCTTACTACTCCTATTAGGAGTGTTGATAATGTTGTTAGTTATTATAAGAATAAAGCAGAGTATGATTTTAGTTTAGATCTTAAGGATGAGGACTACGGATATAAATTAAACGTAGATGACATCAATATCTTTACTAATAGGCATGGTAAAGACTTAGATAATTTAGACGGTCCTGAATAACTATAAATACTTCTAGCTTAGAAAAAGTATCTTTAGGACTAGAAGTATGTCAAAGTTACTGACAAATCAGATATCAAATTACGCAGACAACGGACCTGTAGAAGCAAAGGAAGGTTTAAATTTTGCAACAGGAAAACCTTTGCAGATAGCAGGTGCTAGTGGAACCAGTGGGCAGTATTTAAAGTCCACTGGTTCTTCTATTGAATGGACTACTTTTCCAACTATACCATCTGCTCAAGTAAATGCTGATTGGAATGCTACCAGTGGTGTAGCACAGATACTTAACAAACCAACTCTTGCTACTGTAGCAACAACTGGATCTTATACTGATCTATTAAATCAACCAACAATACCTGCTGCACAACTACAATCTGATTGGAATCAAAGTAACTCAGCATCATTAGATTTTATTAAGAATAAACCAACTTTATTTGATGGTCAGTATGCTTCTTTATCAGGAGCACCTACTGTACCTGCAACTGTGAATGACTTACAGGATGTTAACATACCAAATCCTGTAGACAATAGGTATATTAAATGGGACTCTGCTAGTAATAGATGGATACAAGGTACTGGTTCTGCTGGTATTTTAGATATTGTAGAAGACGTGACACCTCAACTTGGAGGGACGCTTGATGCGAATGGCAACACCATTGATATGGGAACCAATGTTATTACTGATGCTGGTGTTGCTAATTGGAATACTGCATATGGTTGGGGTAACCATGCCACCGCAGGTTATGTAACAGCTTATACTAATACTACTTACACTCAACAGTCAGTTCAAGATAACGCTGATGTCAAACTAAGATTGACAGGAAGTGATGGTGTCTTAGATGATATTAAACTTACTGCTGGTACTAATGTAACATTTACTGCTGTAGGTGCTAATGGATTTACAATCAATGCAACAGCACAACAATCTGGTGGAGCAACTGTAACTACAGATGATTCTGCTCCAAGTACTCCTGCTGATGGAGACCTATGGTGGAAATCTGATGAAGGTAGATTGAAAGTATTCTATCAAGATCCTACTGGTTCACAATGGGTTGATGCATCTCCACCATTAGCAGCAGTTGCATTAGGTAACGCTCCTTCTACTGCTAGTTCTACTGGTAGTGCAGGTGATATTAGATATGATTCTGGATATGTGTACATTTGCGTTGCTACTGACACTTGGAAAAGAGCAGCACTAACAACTTGGTAAAATAAATAAAAACACGGAGCACACTGAGAAATGGCAATAGATTTTCCCTCAACAACAGGGCAAGCAACGGATGGTTCATATGCACATACCGCTTCTGGTATCACGTGGGCATGGGATGGTACAACATGGAAATCACAAGGTGTAACAGGTAGTTATGTTCTCCCAACAGCAAGTGCAACAGGACTTGGTGGTATAAAGGTAGGTTCTGGACTTAGTATTAGTAATACTGGTGTGTTGTCATGGAATACTACAATAACTGATCCAGTATCAATACAGAATAAATTATATTTTTCAAATAATTTTACTAATTCAACTGCTTTAAATGCAGTTAGCAATAGCACATATCAGGGTATGTTTGCTCTCCTTGACTCTGATGGACATGGATATTTTTCTCGTGGTGGAACTGTTAATGTTGCAGTTACTGTAGCCGTAGATAATGTTAATGGACAAGCAACAGGAGTATTTTATTTTGATGGTGTAGAAAAACCTGCTTTATATTCTATTAATAGAGGTGTTACTTTTATCTTTGATCAGTCAAACGCATCTAACGCTACTTACAACAGTCAAGCTCATCCATTGATGTTTAGTACAGGTCCTGATGGTGATCATAATGGTAATGGACACTACATGACAGGTGTACAATATAAGTTAGATGGTGCTAATGTTACCATGGCTGGATATGTTAGTGGATTTGCAGCTGCTACTACTCGTACAGCAGAATTTACTGTTGCTGCCAATGCACCTGACACACTTTACTATTGGTGTCATTCACATACAGGACAAGGTAATAGTTTTCAAGTTAGTCAAGGTCCTTGGGTTCAACTATTAGATAAATCTTCATCTATAGGAGAACTTAGAGATGTAACTATTAGTGGACCTACTAATGGTCAAGTATTAAAATATAATGGATCTGCATGGGTAAATGGTGCTGATGCTACTGGTGGTAGTTCTTATACTGATGGTGATGTNGATGCTCGTTTGAANACTGCTACTGCTNCATCTGGTNAAATTCTTAGTTGGACTGGTACTGATTATGACTGGGTTGCTGACCAAACAGGAGGAGGTGGTAGTACTCTTACAGTACAAGATGAGGGATCTGCTCTCTCTACTGCTGCTACAACATTAAATTTCGTAGGTTCTGGTGTCACCGCTTCTGGAACTGGTGCAGTTAAAACAATAACGATTGCAGGTGGTGGTACTTCTTATGCTAATAGTGATGTTGATACACATTTAAACACATCATCTGCATCTGCCAGTCAAATTTTGAGTTGGAATGGTAGTGATTATGCATGGGTTGCTGACCAAACAGGTAGTGGTACAGGATTATCATCAAGGACTACAGCTAATGCGACAGCAACTATTGCAAACGGTGCGTCTGCAAACCTCACAATTGCAGCTGCAAAAACATATGCATTACATAAAATTCAAACTTCTCACGCTGCATGGGTAACTCTTTATACAGATACAACTTCTAGAACTCAAGATGCTAGTAGAACTGAATCTACTGATCCAGTAGCAGGTTCTGGTGTTATTGCTGAGGTTATTACATCTGATGGTGCTACTCAAAAAATTACGCCAGCTGCTATGGGTTACAATGACGATGGCACTCCATCAACCAACGCATATGTAAAGGTAGTTAATAAGAGTGGTAACACAGCAGCCGTTACTGTAACATTACACTTCGTACCATTGGAGGCTTAAATGGCAGATCCTATTTACGTAGTCACTCTTAAAAATAGAGAGGATCTAGATAGTTTTTATGCTGATATGAAATCAGATGGATATCAAATTAGTTTGAAGCGTCCTCTCAGTAGAAACACTCACTATCACATGACTGATCTTCAAGCACAAAATTTGCGTGGAGATTCTAGGGTATTAGCTGTAGAAAAAAGACCAGAAGATTTAGGTATCATTAGAAAACCATGTGCGTTGCAAAACAATACAATGCATGTTCATTCTGGAAACTTTAGAAAACAAGGTACTTTCCAACCAATTGATCTTGACTGGGGTAAGTTACATTGTGGAGGAACTGATGCTCAAAGACAAAAAAATGTATGGGGTTATGGATATCCTGGCAATGGTTCTTCAATTGTAACTGATAACTTAGAAATTTTTAATGATGGTAGACATGTTGATGTAGTTATTTGTGATGATACAACTGCTTTTGATTGTGCTGAGTGGGATAGTTCAACAGTCAATCCTGGTCAAACAAGATTCGTACAGTATGATTGGTATAATCTGAATACTTTTGTTGGTGCAATAGATGATGATAATCAAACTCTTCCATCAGGAACGTATCCAAATTATGTTGATAATGCTGTCAACACATCCTATCATGGTACACATTGTGCAGGAACTATTGCAGGACAACATTATGGATGGGCTCCTGAAGCAAACATTTATGCACTTCAGTTATTGAATGGACACTCTGGAACCACTCCAATCCCCTATTTACTTGAGTTTGATTACTTGAGAGCATTCCATAGAAATAAACCTATAAATCCTGTAACAGGAAGAAGAAATCCTACAGTAACTAGTCATAGTTGGGGTTATGGATATGATTTTAGTGAAGATTTTCCATATGGATGGTCAATAGATGATATTGGATTTGTTGAATACAGAGGTACTACTTATAGTTCTAGTAATCCTGGTCCTAGTGGTTGGTCAATGGATGGAATTGCAGCAGACTTTGGTTTTAAATATAGCAATACAGAAATTCCTATCTCAGTTGCAGCTGTAAATGCTGATGTAGAAGATGCTATTGAAGATGGTCTTATTGTTATTGCTGCTGCTAGTAATGATAATCTTATGGCAGTTCCTCAGATTGATCCCAATACAGGAACAACACATCAAGATTATAATAACCGTGTGAATCTTCCTAATGCACCAGGAACATATTATTACAATAGAGGATCATCACCAGGTGTTGCGAAGGGTGCTGTGTGTGTTGGTTCAGTTAGTACATGGAAAGATTTTCGTAGATCTAGTTTCTCAAACTACGGACCTAGGGTTGATGTATATGCACCAGGTTCTGTAATTGTTTCTGCATATAGTTCAGCTGGAGCTCTTGATACAAAATATGGTGGTANCAATTATTTTAAAGCAATAAGTGGAACTAGTATGGCAACTCCACAGGTATCTGGTATTGTTGCTTGTCATGCTGGAAACAAATATAGATTAAGTAGTGGTGATGTTCAGAATTTGATAGAGAATCATTGTAAAGTCAATGACATGGCTAATTACATTGATGATAGAGCAAAAGATCATCTTGCTTTTGTTGAATCTCCAACCTTTTCTTATTATAGTGTATATGCATTTACTATTGATGGATATTATTACAATCCATCTCCTAACACTGCTCAGAATACTAAGATTAGAATGTATGTTGGAGATACAATTGAATTCTACCTTGGATATGATGGTCAAGGAAATAATACAGGACCTTTAACTAGTCATCCCTTCTATATTAAGACTGCTCCAACTACAGGAACTGGTAACTTAGTTTCTGGTACAACTGGATCTGCTCAAGGTTCAATTACTGGTGCAATAAAATGGGATACTACTGGAGTATCACCAGGTACATATTATTATATTTGTGGTGCTCATGCTTCAATGGTGGGTCAGATTGAAGTAATAGATCTTCCTGCAGCTGTTGCTGATCCCTCATCACAAGTACATAGTGCAGGTTTAGGTACACCATCTTCACCAGGAAAAAATAGATATTTACTTGGCACTAATGTAAGACCAACAACAGGTGTGATTGATGGTTGGTATGGAGATACTTTGAAAGGTTTTAGAAATACTGCTAAACCATATGGTAATCGTCAAATATATCCAAGAAAAAGAACATTACATAGAGGACAACCTGGTCCTTTAACATATAATCTTGCAGTAACTGCTCCTTCATTTAGTGACTATGCATTTACTGGTCATGATAGGAACTCTGGATACACTAATAAGACTGATCCTAACTTGACGTTTAGGAAAGGAGATATTATAAGTTTTGAGATGAATGCAAGTGGACATCCATTTTTTCTTAAGACAGTTCAAACTACTGGAACAGGTAATGCGTTAGGTGGAAGTGATGGTGTAGCAAATAATGGTGCATCAACTGGTACTACTATTACGTGGGATACTTCTTCTGTACCAGTAGGAACATATTATTATATCTGTCAATTACATGGTAGTATGACAGGGAGTATATTTATTACATAAATACTACAGCAAATAAAATATCATGGCAGAAGTAAAGGAAAAACCTAAAGGTCCTTTAGGTAAACTTAAAGAAGCAGTTGATGATAAAGAAGAGCAACTGATGTACTTAGCGACACTCATAAGAGTGATCGTTCTTGTGTGGTCCGCAGGAATTTTAACTTTGAACTACGTTAAAATACCAGGTTACGATGCAGGAGAAAAAATTGATCCGACCTTTATAGCTTCGGTCTTCACAGGAACTTTAGCTACTTTTGGCGTTCAAACGGGAGGTAAGAAGAAGAAAAGTGATAGTGATCCTGGCAGTGCTAACATATCTAAAAAGGATATGGAGTTTCTTATTGCTAAAGCATCTGAAACTGCACCTGCACAAACTAT
>FUFK010067077.1_pt1 | contig 16557 bp, 37 predicted proteins | sample 1021851 | NCBI WGS metagenome assembly FUFK01 (sample SAMEA51879418, study PRJEB19060) | metagenome | reverse complement strand
AACTTTGATTAATCAAACTACTAATNTATAAACAAACTTATTTTTTTTTAGAACAANCTTTGTTGTGCTNTGTGTTGNTNNATTCNTTTNATTNCNGNATNNTAATANTCTTTNTCNANNTCACAAGCNGTNANNTCATANCCTAAATTGTGNCANGCNATNGCNATNNNNCCANNACCTAANTGTGTATCAAGTATTCTGAAACCGTCTTTTGCATAGTTCATTAAAAGCCATTCATATAATTTTACAGGTTTTTGTGTTGGGTGTTGTCTGTTAATATCATTGTTGTTTATTTTAACTAATTGTGGTAATTTATCTTCTGAATACCACGCATATTCAATTTGAGACATTGTAGGAATATAAACCATTTTATCCCAAGTAATTAAACCTCTGCATTTTTTTTTCCAAATGTATGGGAAATAATTCCCCCCCCAAATTATTTGTTTTTTACTAACTCTAAATAACTCGTCAAAATAATCATTTGTTGGAATTTTATAATCCCATTCGTGTTCTTTAAATTTTACTTGTGAATTTTTATTACAACCTCCTTTTGTTGTTTTATTACCTAACCCATAAGGTGGGTCTACAATAGCAAGGTCGAAGTAGTTATCCTCATACCTTGCCATTAACTCCATATTGTCTTCGTTTGTTATTGTCATTTTAAAAGTATTTCTTCTATCTGTTCTATCTGCTCATCAGTAGCATCTGGTATGCGTTCTAACACAAATAACTTAGGGTCGCCTAATAGTGTTCTATACATTTGTTCTAAGTCTATATTGTAAAAACAGTTTTGCTTATAGTTCTTTAATGAGTGTAATATAGTGGCGTGGTGTGTTTCATATCCGCAGCGTTGGTAATCTCTTACTATATCCATAAGGCGCATTTGTTTTACTTTGCTCATATAATGGTTTGCTACGCATCGCATCTCTACTACATCTCTACGCCTTGTTTGTTCAAAGATGTCTATTTTTTTAAGTGTAAGGATTGTATCTCTAATTGCTTCTAATTTCATATTAAAATAGTTCTGTTTGTTTAATGTTATTATTGTTTAAGCTTTGTATCGCTGCATCTAATATGTGTAAACCTAAATTACTGTTTACAGCATTTCTTATTTTTAAAGGTTTTTTACTGGCTCTGTTTGGGTGTCCTTTAATCATTGTACCTATATCATCTTTTGACTGTGGTATTTCTTTTATGATAAAATTCGACCAGAACAAGTGCCTACCAATTTTCTTAGCTTTGACTAAAGGCTTGTAAAAAGGTATTACATTCTCCACTACATACTTACCCTTAAAAAAATTATCAAGAAAGATTATCTCTTGATATAAACTAATATCTATATATACTGGTCTTTTTCTTATATGCTGTGCAAAGTAGTTTGTTCTGCTGTGTGTTGGACAAGGTGGTGAACTCCAGATAAAATCAAACTCCTTGTAATAGTCTAATAAATATTCGTGTGCATCTGCTACTATTACTGTGTCTTTAGGGTACAAAGCTTTGTATTCTTCTGCTATGTTGTTTTTTATCTCAACAGCAGTTATATCGTGATTATTCCCCCATAAAGCTCTATTACCACCAATACCAGCGTATAAGTTTAGTATCTTCATATTACTTCTTGTTTCTTGTATATAGTGTATCCGTTTTCTTTTAGGAGTTGTATCGCTTCCTTTATTTTTTCTTGTTCTATTCTGTAACTGTCAAATATGTAGTTGTGTATTACCATTGTTTTTTGTTTAAGTTATATTCACTAAGGGGTGCTTCCCCATTTTCTTCTAATTCTTTTTGTAAGTTGGCTAAGGCTCTCCAAGCTACTTTGGCACTATGCCTTACTAAATCTGTGTCTATNTNNCCAGCTTCCATTAAGTGTCTTGTTAAAGCNTCTAACTCATCGCCAGACTTTGACCTATCCCAATGTAAGGGTTTGTTTGGGTGGTGCTGCTGGTTGCCTATCCAAGATGTTTTAGCCACTTCTCTTATTGCATCTGGGAAGTATTTAAGCACTCCGCTAAATACTGGCATTTGTTTTCTTTCTTGTTTTTGCATCGCTTCGTATTGGTAAAAATCTTCTTCATCATATACACCAGCCTTTTGTTCTTCATAGGCTAACTCTTCTTGCTCTGTCATTGTGTAGGCGGTTTCTGTTCCGCTTATGTAATCAATCTTTTTTCTCTTCATCTTTCTTTTCATCTTTCTTCTCTAATGTAATCTTAATAGCTTCTATCTGTACATACATTTGTGCTACTATGTTCTCAAGTCTAAGTATGCGTTGTATCTGTGTGTGTTTCTTTTGTTTCATAATTCCCCAGTTAAGCAGTAGTTATCTAAGTCTGCACCCTCTATAAAGAACTTGTTGTATAGGTCAAGTGCTTTCTCTACTTTCTCTTCGCCTCTGTAATAAAATTCTTCTGAACAGTTAAAGATACCTATGTCTAAGCTGCCTTTGTCTAACACCAGAAAATAGAAGTCCTTGTATTCTTTGTTAAATAGGTTGCAATATAAATAGCATTGTACATCGTATCCGTACTTGTTAGCACTCCAGCTAAAGTCCTTTATGTTTGTGGTGGTTTTTAAGTCCACTATCCTATTAGTGGCTAACACATCTGCCTTACCCCTAAAAGGGAAGCCTAAGACGTTGTCTATTGNTGGTATCTCAAACTCTGCCTTAGTTATTAGTTCCTTTGCGTGTTCGTTTCTGTAAAACGCATCTACAAGCCTATCAGCATCTGACCTTTCTTTTGCAGTAAACACTCTTGGGTTTTCAGCTTTGGCTTCTCTAAACTTTTTTGTGTTCTTGCTTTGCACATCTATAAAGGTTTGCGCTGCAAACACCTCTGGCTCTAATATAGCGGTATGGAACAGCCACCCATCCCTTAAGGCTTGACTATCCCCACTCCCATACTTCAAACTAAAGTTATACGTCTTAGGACTTGATAGAAGCTGTTTAAGGCTACTACTACTAAGCGCAAGGGTGTTTAGTTCTCCATAGTAAAANGTNTCATCTTCCATACGCTTAAGNAGTTCTGCNTTGTCGTAATACTTGTTGTCTAATAGTTTTATCTTATCCATATTATTCAAGGTCATAATTATAGCAATCACGACAGCAGTAGGTTTCTCCGTTTGTTGGCGTTTCGCAAGTTCTACAATAGGTTATCTCGTCTGGTGTTTCCCAATAGTTCATATCTCGTATTGTTTTAGTTCTTGTTTTAGTTTTTGTATCTCTTTGTTTTTTTCGTTTCTTATGTGGTCTACTTTTTTGGTTAGTATCTCTACTTCTGTAATTAACTGGCTTGAGAGTATGCCTATTTCTGTGATAGCTTTAACACAGTTNTTTAAATCTTTGTTGTTAGGTTTAGCTTCTTGCCAGTCAATAAGTTTCTCAATNAANTANGAGTACCAAAGTNNNTATNNNTGNTTNNGNAGTAAATCCATACTAACTTGCAGAACCAATTAAGTAACCAAAAGCCACACACAAGGCTAACATAAATATTATAGNACCTTGTATAATTATTTCTCTTTGGCGTTCTCTTTTAAGTTCTTTGGCTTCCAACTCTTTCTGTGTGTAAACCTCTATTCTATTTTTGCGTGTTTGGATGTGTAACCCAGTTTTTGTCTTTTTCATTNTATTAATCTTGTATGTTATAAATTATGCTTCTAACGTATTCTTTACGTTTCAATAGCCTTGCTCTAAANTCGTAAGGCATTTCGGTCTTAAGGGTTTTGTTTATATCCCTAAGTTCTTTGTTTAAGTCGTCAAGCTGCGTTNTCATTTGTTNGTGTTTACGTTTTGAATATAAGATAGTGCAGTTTGCTCGTTCATTCCGTAGGCTTGAACCATCATAGTAACCCAAGCCTTTTCTGTTTCTGTAAGTGTTTTCATTTTGTTATTTATATAATTTATATATTTCATCTTGTATATCTTCGTAACTAATAAATACTGAACTGTGCTGCCATTGTAATTTTATTTTATCGCAAACACAAACAACGAAATTAGAAGCTTCGTCTTTAGTCATATTCTCTCTGTTAATTAGGTTGTCTACCCAAAGTTTCTGCGTGTAAGTTAAATCTTTCATTTTGTTTTTGTTTTAAAGTTATACACAAATATATATAAAAATATTTATTATAAACAAATTATAAACAAGTTATTTTTTAAAACCCTTTAAATTAATTATAGATGCTTGGCTCTCGTCAATCAAATAACAAGGCTTTAATACTTTCTTTTTAGTCCATAGTGTAGTATCTGGNCAGTACATATCTTGTACTTTTAAGTCCTNNAGNTTGTTAAGCCANAACATATAATTGCCTTTGGGGTCATTAACAAAGTACAAAGCTATCCTACCAGTTTCTATCAGTTTGTCGTACTTGTAAACCTCAAGCATTTTTTCTTTGTAGTATTTGTTTCTGAACTTNAACTCTATTACTACTTNTGCTCTTTTGCCATTTNNNNCNGGTGCATATCCNATNGCNTCNTAATGNTCAAAGCCTTTGCCAGTATGTNTTAAATCCCAGCCATCTGCATTTAATAATAGTATTACAGCTTTCTCCCACTTGTGTACATTTTTAATCATAAATCTTGTCTATGTCTGCAATCCATTGTAAAAGCCTTTTAGGACTGCAACTGCAAGGCTCGTAATATTTGTGATTGTAATACTTAGAGTGAAGCCTACACAATAACTTATACTGCTCTTGTGATAGCTTACCCTTAACATCAGATTTAAACTGCTTCCAGTCTTTTTTATCTATTTGTTCCATAGGTCTAAATCTATATCGTTCCACTCTTCTCTACGTTGGTCGCATCCGCAATCTTCTCCCCATATCTTTTTAACTACCCATCTTATTCCTGTGTAGTATGTAATGTAGTAAACTAAATCTCCTAATTTCATAATTCATTTATTGGTAATATAATTCCTTTACTTGCCATATTATCTCCACCCTTTTTATCTCGCTTTGTGTTTATATATTTTCTGCATTTGTCTTTTAAGTCCTTTGTTTTGATAATATACAATTTGTCTAAATAAATATAATATATCTCAGCCTTAGTTGCTGANATTCCACTTGGCTTACCATAGCAAGAATACTCNACATAAAAGTTNCCAGTAACTTNATATTGTGCATCGCTTTTAACNTCAACACCAATNTCTAANTCTGGTATATAGATATCCCAGTCTAAACAATAGCCATCTACTATGTAAGCNTTAGGGTACTTCTGNTGTATATGCAATAAGGCTTTNTTNTCATACTCTTTGCCAGTCTTTAAATCTTGCTGAAATTTACTAATCATATATTATCTTTTATGTGTTTTAGTGCGTTTCTGTAAGTNTTGTAAAGGCTGTAATAACTTATNTTTGTTTCTCTGCTTAGTGATGCTACGCTTTGTCCTGAAGCTACTAAAGTAAATACCTTGCTATCGTACCAGCGCATCTCTGCAAGTAAGTTATCTATTTTAGTTTTATCCTTTGCATATTGTACCTCGTCTATTCCTAAGTCATCTATTTGCTTTACTTCCCCATCTATGTCCTCTATGTATGTTTTTATCATTCGTGCCTCTTTCTTGTGGGTGTTTAAGTATATGCCTCGCAGAACCTTATAACAGTAGTAGGTATTTATATCATTATTGTACCATAAATCTAAGCCTTTTTGCACATCGCATATAAGCTGGATGTACATTTCTTGTACCACATCTTCTGCAAAGCTTGGTTTACACCCAAAGGATTTTACAATACCTATCCAATTTTTGTGCTTATCGTAAGCAAGTTCTACAAGTGATTTCATTAACCTAATTTCTCTTTAGTTGTTACAAAGTATTTTAAGGGGTCGTATATCTCGCCTACTACAAATGGAAGTCCTAACTCGTTTACACTAAAGCTAAAGGTTTCAAACGCATAGCCTCTCGACCTTTTACACTTAACTGTAATGTTATCCTTGTGTACTGAGTTTAGTTCTAATTGTATTTGGGTTTCTGTCTTTTTCTCAAGGAACGAGCCTAAGTGTCCAGTAGGTTTCTCGCTTCCGTAATTACTATGTATTACAGTAACTATATGGCAGTTAAACTTGGCACTCCACTCCATTATCTTTTGCACACACAAATTACTTTCTTCTAAGTTGTTTACATCACTCACTAAGTCAGCAATACCATCTATAATAACTAAACCGTTTTTATCTCCGTTCTCTTTTAGGATGTGTTCTATAAAAGCTATCCTTGTTTTGTAGTTTATTGTTCTTAGTGCATAGGTCTGGTAGCAGCCTACATCTTGCACGTTAGCCATATCTAAAACTCTTCTAAATACTCTTTGGCTATGCCAATGTCCTTGCTCTGTATCAAAGTGTAAAAGGCACTTACCCTCTCTGTGCCCTCGTATATTGCCACCAAAGTTATTACCACCGCTTAAATATACAGAAGCTAATAGTGAGGCAAAAAAGGTCTTTTTACTTTTGGGTGGTGCTTGTACAAATGAGAAGTTTCCATAAGTTCCAATAGGTATAGGGAACGTAATATCTCCTTTTGTGGTTTGTATTGTTTTCTCTCCATAACTCAAAGCTGTTGGTGGGTACTCCATAACTTCGGTAGTGTCAATAGCACACTCCTCTTTTATAAGTTCCATCAGCATAGCTTGAGTTGTTTCTTGTTCGGTCATTTATTATATGTTTGTTTTTGTTTTTGTAAAGGTATAAAAAAAAGGGGGTTAAAACCCCCCCCTTTAATTAAAATGGTAAATCTGCTTTTTCAGTTGTTACTGGCTCTGCTTGTGGCTCTCTTTCTGCCAGGACAATATTATTGTCAGTCCATAAGACCTTGCCATTGCCTAAGTACTGGCGTTGCTTCTTAGCCTCTCTTTCTTCTTTTGACTGTGCCACATATACGCTTGTGTTGTTACCGTATCGTGTTTCATCGTTTACAGCCATTGTAAGGTTCACATATACTGCGCCCTCTTTCCCAGCAATAAATTTTTCTTTGGGAAGTTTATCTACTCTTAAATTAAAGTTTATTAATGCACTCATAGTTTATTTATTTATTATTTATGTTTATTAATGTTTATAAGGTTTTGTATTCTGTTTTGGGTTTTTTAAAACTTTCGCTTTCATCTTCGCCAAACACCCCCAACTCGTAAAAGCCAGTAAGTTTAAGGACTGCTCTACTCATAGCACGTTTCTCAGCCATCTCAGCTACGTACCAAGAGTTAGTATTACCATCTTTGTAGTTATCGCCCTTTAAGGCACTCCCAAAGGTTTCTATGCTTTTACCGTTCTTTTGTGCAAGTGCTTTAAATACTGCAAAGTTAGGCTCACATTTTATAACCTCAAAATTAACTACCATTTGTTCTAAGGCTTGTATCTTGTCAATACCTTGCCTTGTGATAATCGTGTAGTGCTGGTGCTTAAAAAAGTCTGATTTGTCTAAGTTGTATTTCTCGTAAAGTTCTTTTAGTTTATCTCTGTTCATTGTTTTTTGTTTAATTTATAATTTCTACTATATCATTTAAATAATATGTGTCTTCAAATATAGAATAATATTCATCTTTAGAAATATTATCATAAACTTTTTTATCATCTATTGGTTTAAAGTTGATTAAAGCATACATAGGCTCATTGCACTTTTCAAAAAAATGGAAAGTATCTATACAGGCACTACTTACAATACCTAAAATATCTTTATATACTTCATTATCATATTCAACTCTAAAAACAACTTTTAATCCTATTAAATGTTTTAATTCGCTTATTGTCATTATTCTTGGTTTAAATATTCTATTTCTATTATTTGTTCTAAGTATTGTACTCTGTTCTCTAAGGCTTCTATCCTTGCGTTTAAGTAGTTAGCATCTATGCTTCTTACTCTTATTATATCTTCTGTTCTTGTCATCTTATATGTCTTTAAAATATACAAAAGGGTCTTTACTCCCTAACACAAAATATAAATCTAACACAGCAGAATATCTTAAATCTAATACTGTACTATTGCTTTCTAACGCATCAATAATACGACCTACCACAGTAGGGTGTTGTATGTTTTTGTCAGAAAGTTTCTCGCTATAATGTGGCTTAAGCCTATCAAGTAAGGTAATTGTTTTATATGTCATTGTCTTTGTTTTATGTTAATAATATCCCAAAGTTATAAAAAAAAGTTTAATAAAAAAAATAACAAACAAAATGTAAACACTTAAACAACAAAAAAACCACCTTTAGAAAGGTGGCTTAATTGGGCTGGTTAGCCGAAAAAAACAAAAACATATAGAATATACAAACAAAGATAACCAATATATACTTAATCTAAAAGTTTTGCTTCTTTTTTATTTCATTTAATTTGTTTTTAAATTCTTCAAATATCTCTTGCCAGTCTGCATCTGTAAACTTTACCATAGTTCTTGAGGTCTGTAACAGTTCTTGTGATAGTTCTTGCCCCAAAGCTATGCTGTATTCGAATTGCCGACCGTATTCAAACCTATTACACTTTCTGCATTGTGCGTGTACGTTCCTTTCGTCATACCTTGTTATTAAATACTTTCTACTTATAAAGTGTCCAGCATCACTTTCAGAAAAATGTATCTTTTTACCACAGCTTACACANCCACAATNACCAGTATTGTTATNTGCATCCCTACGCCTTATGTATTCGTGGAATACNTTATCTATCTTATTNTTCCAATATTTTTGCGTTTTTTTTGGCATTTTTCTAAATTAGAATAGACCNCAGANGTCATTATTTTATTATAACTTTATTATAACTTTTTTTAGTATTTTATGTTTCCCTTTGTTTATCTGTTTATGTTTCCCTAAATATATATCTATTTAAGCATACCATAATTTAATAATAAATGGCTCAAAGTTATTAATTAATTTTAAAAAAAAAAAATAGTAAATTAATTTTAGTTTACTTTTTCCAGTTCTTAGTTATTTTTTCAGCAGAACGCATACCAAAATAACCACCGTAAACAAGTAGTAAAAGTGAAGATAGTAAGTCAATCCAATTAGGGTCTATTTTAAANCCTTGTAGTGAACTATCTAATATTATGTATATAAATAGCGTAAGGGTTAAAAAGGCAAGTGTAAGGGGTCTTATATTGCGTGTAAGGTAGCTGTCTGTACTATTATCGCTTACCCACCGCTTAGTAGTTTCTTCTATCTCTTTGTTTTGTTGCTCGTGTATTAATTGCTGAAGTTTTATCTTGTCCTCTATTGATATATCAGACTTTGTTATTTCTTTAATCGCTTCGCTTGGAGATATAACACCCTCAAGCACATTACCAAGTGCTGGGTTTATAACCTTTGCAGCACCAAGTAAAAGCTTTCCTACTGTTGTATCTTTAAATTTTTTAGGCATTTTTATTTTTTCTGTTATCCCATCGTGCTTCTGTGCCTCTTATGTCTATGTGGGTAAAAGTGTCATACCTACCCAAGCCACCACATTTTATAAAGCCACCTTGTTGTAATTTTTCAAGGGCAGTAGCAACTTCGTCTGGTGTTAGGTTTTTTACAACTATGTCCGCTGCCTTACCTTGCAAGTGTTGTGATTTTAATGTACCACCATTGATACCATTCCAAGCCTCACATCTGTAAGCACTATTTATTGTTATAGGCTCTTGTAATTCATCTCTAACAATTTGTAGGTTTTCTGCAAGTTCTTTGATGTTTCTATATACATCATCTGGCATCCTACAATAACATCCCTCAAGGTTGCCTTTGCACTCAAACTCTTTTAGCTTAAAGTTTTTTGTCAGTTTCATTCTTTTTCTTGTAGGTTGCGTATATCTTCTGGAACGTATAAACAATAGTAGCCAAAAGAAGTACAATCTTTAAACTATTCTCAACAGCAGTAAAACTAACACCTAAAGTAATTATGTTAAATATGTACAATTTGATATCTTCTAAACTCATAACATTAAACCTCTTAAAAAAGCGTTCCACTTAGCAATAATGTAAAACTGCAAGTATTCTATTTTGTCTGCTAAGTACCTAAGTGCTTTTACCATTACATTTTATTTTCTTGATAGTCCACACCATAAAAGCTGTGTACTCCGTTACCATCTATATTACCAACAGCAGCAGACTTCCAACCGTAAGGATGCTCTGCTTTAATAACATTACCATCTTCATCAACAGTATCTTCTAACTTCCACATAACGTCTAAGTGGTACTTGTCGCTTAATACTGGTGCTTTAATTTCGTTACCTTCTTCGTCATATTCGCCATCTTCTAAAACAATATGTCCTAACTTTACAATAGCGTGTCTGTGTGTTGGGTATTCGTTACCATCTTCGTCTGTATCTACTCCTAAGGCTTTTATTTTAGCCTCAGCAGTTGCTTGGTCTTTAAATTCGTATTTTCCTATTTTCATAATTATGTTGTTAAACAAGTTAGTTCTTCATCTGTTAGTGCTTCTTTAAATACTGCAACGCATTTGACTTTTCCTTGAAAATCATTACTACCACTTCCCCTATCAAAAGCCAACTCTTTAAGATTTTCAGAAAAAGCAAAAGAAGTTGCGTTTGAATAAACTTGACTACCGTTTATAAAAACCTTGATATCACCGCTTTTATATTTTATAGCCATTTTTGTAAATTGCGTTATATCAATCGAGCCACCAACGTAAATGTTTTGTGCAAAAATTAAACCGCTATTTGCCCTTATTCTAAACCTAACATTATCTGTTCCATTACTGTAACCAATTTCCACGGTGTTGTTTATTGTTGAATTAGATAAAGATATATTCATTTCCGCTGGTAAAGTTCTATTAAAAACTGCAAGTTCCCCATATAAAACCCCCTCTGTTGAGTTTATTAAATCACTTGAACCTGAATTGTTGGCTTCGTCTTGGCTTCGTGTTACTGTTGTTCCGCTTGTTGGTATGTATGAAGTTGCAAAGTTTAGTGATGCATCTGCTTCACATTGTAAACCAAAAATATAAACTCCGTTTGTTCCGTCTTTTGTTACTTGATTGCTTCCGTTAGTCGATGCAAGTTGTAATTGTATTGAACCCGCAACATCTGTAACGGTTTTAAAAGTAATAGAACATCTGTAATAACCACTTCCATAATCTTGAATTTTAGCAGTATGTGAACCACTTACATTTCCCAAAGTACCATTATTAATATTAAACCAAGTAGAACCATTTGCACCAGTATCAAAACCGCCACTTTTAAGTAAAATAAAATCATTTGAAAGTGCTTTTTTTACAAATATTGTAATTGTATTAAAATCGTTTGATGTAACAGTTGTATCAAAATATCTTAAAGCCACTACACCAGAACCCCCCGAATTATTATCTTTTAAAAGCCACGCATTATTTGTACCGTCGGGTGATGTTGCTTGTTGTGAGGTTAAAATAGAAGCGGTTAATGACGGGTCATTACTTGAATTAAATATATCTCCTTGTGTGAAATCATTTGAATAAGTTGCGGTGTTGGTTGACTGCGGTTCTAATAAAATATGTCCCGTTCCACCTAAATAATCAATTCTTGGTAAGTTAGCTGCAACGCTTTCAATATTACCGCTTGAATTTTCTCTTGAACCAATACCCGTTGCGCTTCCTGTTGTAGGTCTTGTAAAGTCAAAGTCTGCGTCTATTACTTCTTTTACTGATACATTGTCTATTGAGCCAGTAAAACTTGTAGGGTTAAATCTGAAATTTGTATGGTTTGCGGTAGCTTTGATATATTGAGTGTAAATACCATTAGAATTTATAGTGTTTCCATTTAAAGTAGCACCACCCGTAAGTTGAAATCTAATATCACCACTTACATAATTTTTAACCTCGTATGTTACCTTGTATTGTTTTCCACTAATAAAAGTAAATGCTGATTGTCCTAAATTACCAGATGCTAAATTTCCATTAGCAGTACCACCACTAATTGTCCAACCCGTTCCTTTTGACCAATTACTATCTGTGTCAAAATCTCCATTTGTTACAAGTTCACTACCCAAAGTTTGAAGTGGTTTAACACTATGTAACGTACCGTCTGAATAAGCGGTAGGTGTTAATACTATACTTGCTTTTTCTAATAAATTACTCATTATTCACAGTTTTCTAAAGCGGTTAATATTGTAGTCGTGCCAGTAGCATTTTCGTAATACGTTGCTCTGGCTTGTAAGGCTGAAAGTAAAGCTGGTATCTGGCTTGTAACCGAAAGGTCATAATAGATATCACCCCAACCATTTTCAACAGGGTTTCCCCACCAAGTCGTTTCGTAAATCTTTCCGTAACTCATATCATTATCACTTTTTTAATTCTACCGTTGCTTACTGTGTAAGTTGTAGGTATGCTTGTTATTACGTTTGTTGTATCGTCTGCAAATGTTTCTGTAATTGATGTAACTCCACTTGGTGTTGTAATAGTACACACATCTGCATCTCTTGTTGTAGAACCAGTAGATAAGTTTGGTATGTAAGATGTAGAAGCAGATTTTTGCTCAATTTGTGCGCCAAAAATATAAGCGTACTCATCTCCATCAGCAGCCCAAGTAGTTTGTGCATCACTTTCATTTAAAAATATTTGTAAACTCGCTGAACTTGTTGCGGCTGTGTTACCTGTTTCGGTAAGTGTACATCTGTACCAACCATTACCATAATCTTCTATGCTTGATTGCCCACCAGCATCCACAGTACCTACCACACCATTTTGTATATCAAACCAAGCTCTAACTGTACTTGTAGAACCATTAAATCTTAGTCTGATAAAATTTAGGTTGCCTTTTTTTACAAACAAAGAACCAGTTATAGCACCGCTTACAATAGAAAAAGTATCGCTATTTAGTTGGTGGTTTGCATCTGCATTAGTAGCAAATAACTCGTAAACAGTCTGGCTCTCCAGTTGGTGCTGGTATTGTTGAAGCAGATACAGTTGTTGAAGATACAGTCCATTGACTGAAGTCCTCGCTATAAGGTACTAAGTTTGTGCTATCTTCTTCTATCAATAAATTAGGGCAGTTAGAGTTTAACCAGTCAAGTCTTGGTATGTCTGCTGCAACNTCTTCAATAAGTCCATCNTNGCGTACTCNNNTNGCTNTGGTATCNCTATCANAAGTNAAATCTCCACTACCATCATTTGGTAATACAGAGTAAACCTTTGTGGCTTTTTGTCCGCTTGGTATTAGTGCTAAAATAGGGTTACTCATTCTTCTTGTTTTTTATCGCTTCCTTTTTCAAGGTTTCAATAATGTATTTTTTTAGTTTACTAAGGTTTGTTTGTTTTACCTTATATCTCATAGCACCCAGCCTTTATAAGTTGTGTCTGTGTCTGGGTCGATGTCCTCGTTTGTGTTACTGTTGTACTCTGGGAACAAGTTATCATTAAAACTAAGGTAATCAACCAATCTTGTAGAATAGTAGTTAGCGTATTCTCTTGCCTTTGCTACTAAGTAATCTACTTCGTTTTTATCTACGTTTTGTGCTGTTTCGCTTGTGTGCTTAAACACCCCACCGTTTTTTATTTGATATGCAGCAAAAGGTATGTAATTCATTTGTGCAAACCATATTAAAGTAGGCTGTACGTAAGTATTCACTAAGCTTAAATAATTACCAGCCAAAGTACCAGCAACAATATCAGCACTTATCTTATTGTAAAGGTCTGTACCTAACAAGTTTTGTATGTCTATTTGTTGTGCTATCTTAATAAATTGTATAAACTTATCTGTGTCTACATTACCATCAATGATAGAGTTTTTNACTAAGTCCGTTCTGTTTATAAATAGTGCTGTTGCCATTAGTTCTTAAATCCTATTTTGTTCCAATATTCAGCAGTATAACCTTTATACTTCATATCCTTTGGTGCTACTGGTACTTTCTGTGCGTTTGCTTCTGGCTTAAAACCTCTTTTACGAGCCTCTGTTGTAGTAATTGCATCGCCTAAGCCTTTAGCACCATCTTTGCGTACATACGTCTTTCTAAGCCATTTGTGTTGGCATCTTGCACCGCCTTTGTACAACCAGATTGAGTAAGTATCGCTTCCACCCTTACCAAAACCAGCATTAACTACTTTTGTGTCCATTGAGATAATATCTTCCTTACGGTAAACCTTTTTAGCATCTACCATTTTTTTACAGAAAGGTCTTGAGTTTGCGCTGTATCTTTGTGGGGAATACATATACCTAACTAAAAAAGTGTTACCCTCTTCAGCTTCTTGTTTGCTCTCGCCATCTTGTTCGCTTTCTCTAAAAGGCTTTGCGCTACCAGTACTTACAAACTCCCAGATTTTAGCAAGTGTGCTTTTTTCTTTTTCTTCTGTATTGGGTTTGTTTAAGTCTGTTATAAGTTCGTCTAAGCCATCTTCTTGGTCATAGTTTACTTCTCGTTCATCCATTAAGTCAAAGTCGCTTAAAAGGTCTGCTTCGTCCTCTCCTAAGTCAATTAAGGCATCTGCTATATCGCTACCTAATTCTTTTGGTAAGTCTTTGGCTAACTTTACACCAGTTTCTTCTTCTCTTGTTTCTTCATCCTCTACGTTTTCAAGGTCTGTAAACTCAAGCGGTTGTAAGGTCTTAAAATATAGTTTTAAAGAGATATTATTGTAAGCAAGTATGCTATCAAAGGCATCTATTAAAAGGTGCTGAAATGGTCTAATAACGGTGTTATCCATAAGCACAGAAGCAGTTTGTAACTCGTCTGCGTTATTACCTAAACCAGTACTGTCTTTAATTCCTAAAAGCATAGGACTTACAACTCGGTGTGCTACCATTATTTTTTTGCCACTCTCATCGCTTAAAAACTGGTATTGGTTATGTGCATCACTTAACTGTATTGGCTCTATTGTAGCTTGGCTCTCTGCGTTATCATTAAAGGCAAGTATAAACTTACCAGCATTACTTGAGCCACTAAATTTAGAGTAAATACGGTTTTCTAAGTTTTGGCGTTCCTCTGCGTTTGGTGTACCGTTGTTAAAGTTAATTAACATTGATGGTGCTAAACCATTAAGGATGTTGTTTAAGTGGTAGTTAGATATTTCTTCTTCTAACTCTGCGTACTGCAAACCACCTTGATAGTCAGGACTGGAATAGTACTTGTACCCAGCCCTGTAAGGCTTAACGTAAATAATTTCAATACTTTCATTTGACGTGCCAAAAGCTGGTATGCGTTTTAATTCTGTTCTTGGTTTTACATTACTCCAGTCATCACTATAATAATAGCCAGTTATTTCGCCTTTGTCGTTACACTTCTCTGCTCTTAAATTCTCTACTGGAATGTGTTCTACTTGCGCTATTGTTTTTCTGTCCTTTGAGTAAATAACTTGTATTGAGCATTGACCCATAAGCTTTAAATCGTAACACAACTTGCGTACACAATCCTTTTTAAATAAAGTAATCATTTTAGCGTAAGCCTCTGGCTTTTTATTGCTGTCTAAAGCGTCTAAGCCTTTACCGTAAATCATTTGGCTTATTCCGTTAATAATAGCGTTATTTGTAGGACTTCCATTGTATCGGTCTATTAAGTAACCAAAGTAATTGTTATCACTACCATAAGCTACCCATTGTTTGTTAGACTTCTCTACAATCTCTGGACTTGTGTAACTGCTTAAATTAACTATTCTTAAATCGTTCATAAAATAATGTAATCGTTATCAAAACTGTTCTCTGTGGTGTATTCTCCACTATTAACAGAGTAGTAATCGTTGTTAGCTTGGTTTATAGTTTGGTCAGTACAAAAAACTCTATCTCGATACACTAAAACACCCTGCACAGATACTTCTAAAGAATAAAAATCGCCCTCTGTAAGCGTTCCAAACTGTGCTGTAAAGGTCATATAATTACCACTTGTTGATGCAAAAGCTGTAACTGTTACAGAAGTGCCAGTACTTTCGCTTGTAAGTTTTAAAACTACTGAACCGCTATAAAAACTTCTTGGTATTATACTTAAAACCTTAGTACCGTTTGTTGTTATAATCTTCATACTAATATATAAACAAAACTATTTTATTTTGTGTAAAAAAAAGCCTCTCTAAAAAGAAAGGCTAATTTTAAACATAATATAAATAAACTACTATACTGGTGAGATAGGGTCTATGGCACTCACGTCTGGTGCAGTAGCAAAGAAAGGTGGGAACACCTCAGTTGCAACAGCAGTAATCGTAAAGCCTTGTAAATCTCCAGGTGCAGCACCTGTTACAATAGTTCCACCAGTAATTTCAGCACCGTTATCTTTACCTAAAAGTAAATACTTAGTAGTACCAGTACCATCTGGGTATAATTCTACTACATAGTGAGCTCGACCTCTATTCAAGAGTTTAATCTCTTCTTGTGTCGCTGCGTCTAAATTTTGAAAGGTAACATTTAAAGTACTTTCGTAAAAAGTAGTTCCGTTTTCTCTACTTGATGTTACAGTAGTTTCTAAAGAACTTAAACCACCCTTTACTTCAAACTTAAAAAACTCAGCAGAAGCATCAGTAGGTAGTGTTACAGTTCCAGCACTATCTGACAACCCAGCAATAGCAGAACTATAATCTAAGATGTAAATATTTTTAATTCCAGCAAAGGCGGTCTTACATCCNACCCCTCTACCTTTTGTNATTGCACAAGCCATATTTTTAGATTTAATAAAAAAGGGTAGGCAGTTTTGCCCACCCTCTTTATGTTA